>OLSD01000030.1_pt1 | contig 142613 bp, 133 predicted proteins | sample 1672211 | NCBI WGS metagenome assembly OLSD01 (sample SAMEA3136659, study PRJEB25190) | human gut metagenome | reverse complement strand
GCGGCTGGGCCGGGCGCGCGGGGCGCTGCCCCTCCGGACGTACCGGACGCGGCTGGGCCGGGCGCGCGGGGCGCTGCCCCTCCGGACGTACCGGACGCGGCTGGGCCGGATGTGCGGGGTGCTGCCCCTCCGGACGTACCGGACGCGGCTGGGCCGGATGTGCGGGGCGCTGTCCCTCCGAACGTACCGGATGCGGCTGGGCCGGATGTGCGGGGCGCTGCCCCTCCGGCTGTGCCGGACGGCGGCGGGCCGGCTGCGCGGCTGCCGAACGCTGCGGGCGGGACGAATCCTGCTCGTCGCGGAACAGCTCATCAAAGTTCTTAAAGTGATCAGACATGGTTCGGTCTCCCTGTCAACATGGAATTCGTTCCTGCCGCCCACACGGCGCAGGAACCCCCATGCCCCGAGGGGCATAAGATAAGGCGACGGACGGAAACGGCGCCGTTTCTCCGGTCACGCCGGAAAACATTGCGCCAGATCCATGCACCGCGCGGGGTCTGGCCACGCAAAAATCAGTTGCGCGGAGAAAGGGTTTTGGTTATGTGCTGCGGAAATAATAATAGCTGTCTCTGGATCATCCTCATTCTGATCCTGCTCTTCTGCTGCGGCGGCTGGGGCAACTGCGGCTGCGACAACAACAATAACAACGGCTGCGGCTGCGGCTGCTAACGGCCTGACACCGATCGGGGCTCCTCCGGGAGCCCCGGTTTTTCCTGTGGGCGCAAAACGCCGTCCTCGGTTATGACGGCGGAAACCGGCACATCGTTCCATTCGGCCGGCAGCGCGTCGAGCAGGAACGCCGCGCGGATCAGCCCCACGGTGCAGCAGTCCACACGCGCCAGAAAGCGGTCATAGTACCCGCCGCCGCGGCCAAGACGCCGCCCTGCGCGGTCATACGCCAGCGCCGGGACGAGCATCAGGTCGCCGGGCTGCGGCAGCAGCGTCCGCGCGCTGCGCGGCGGTTCGGGAATGCCAAAGCGCCCGGGCACGAGCGCACCGTCAAAGCGCGCGAACCGCATCTGCCCATCCGGCTGTGTGACCGGAAGCGCGACCGTCTTGCCGCGCCGCCGCGCCTGCGCAAGGATGGCGTGCGTGTCCACCTCGGGCACGACGCTGCAATAGGCAAAGATCCGCTCCGCCGCCTGAAACGCCGGCAGCGAGAGCACCTGCAGCGTGATGCGCACATCGCACGCGGCGTTCTCCGCCGGGTCGCTCTGCGAGAGCCGGGCGCGCAGCTGCGCGCGCAGGGCATCCTTTTCCCCGGAAATGCTCACAGCGCGCTGCGGATGATGGAGAAGATCTCCTCGTGCTTTTCTTCCAGCGCGCGCTCAGCGCCGTCTTTCATAAACGGCACGATCGTCCAGCCATAGTGCGCGGCAGCAAGGCGGCCGATGCGCAGGCAGTTTTCCAGATAGGACACGTCCTGCTCATGAATATCGGCCTTGGTATTCTGCTTTTCCTGCCGGTGCTGCATCCGCTTGAGCGAGGTCGGCAGGTCCACGTCCAGATAGAGCACCAGATCCGGGCGCGGCAGGCCCATCTTGCCGTACTCCAGATCGTACAGCCAGTCAAAGAAGGCCGGCAGCTCCGCCTCCGGCAGCTTGGAACCCTGATGGATGGCGTTTGAGGTCGTGTAGCGGTCCGAGAGGATCAGGCCGCCATTTTCATAGATCTCGCCCCAGTCGGTGCGGTAAGACGCATAGCGGTCGACCGCGAAAAACGTGGACGCGGCATACGCGTTGACATCCGACGGATGCGCGCCGAACGCGCCGTTGAGATACATGCGGATGAGCGCCGACGACTCCTGGTCGTAGCGCGGAAAGACGATGTGATGATAGGCCATGCCCATCTCGTCAAAACGAGCGCACAGGCGGCGGTACTGCGCGGATTTTCCGCTGCCGTCAATGCCCTCCAGTACAATCAGTTTACCCTTCGCCATGGTGTTTCTTCCCCCGAAGTTTGCAGCCGATGGCCGCAAACAGGAATTTCGGCAGCTTCATCATGCGGCCGATGCGCTTCGGCTCTTTGATGAGCCGGTAAAACCACTCGAGTCCGAGCTTCTGGAACAGCTTCGGCGCACGCTTGACATTGCCGGCGAACACGTCCAGACTGCCGCCGAGGCCGGCCATGAGGCCGACGCGCAGGCGCGGTGCGTTGCGCTGCATCCAGAGCTCCTGCTTCGGCGCGCCGAGGCACACGAGCAGCAGATCCGGCTGCGCAGCGTTGATCTTCTCCACCACAGGGTCGTCGTCCTGAAAATAGCCGTCGTTCGTCCCGGCAATGACGAGGCCGGGAAAACGCTCACACATTTTCTCCGCCGCCGCATCCGCGACGCCGGGTTTGGCGCCCAGCAGGAACACGCTCTTGCCCTCCTGCCCCATCTGCGCCATCAGCGCCGAGGCAAAGTCGATGCCCGGCAGCTTCGCGCGCAGCGGCGTGCCGAGGATCTTCGCGCCGTAGATCACGCCGATGCCGTCCGGCAGCACGAGATCCGCCCCCTGTACGGCCTGCATGGCCGCGGGATCGTCACGGCAGAGCATCACGATCTCCGGATTCGGCGTGACGACGTAGGCCGCGCGCCGCTCCGCCATCAGGTCACGCGCACGCGCGACCGCTTCGTCCATCGTCAGGCTGTCAAACCCGACGCCCATTACGTCAATTCGCATGAAAACCTGTTTCCTCCGTTATACCTGGGCAAAAACTTCGCCGATCTTCTCATGGATGATGAGATTTGCCTGATCGTCATACGGCGTGGCGCTGCGGTTGATGAGCACCAGCTTGCTGCCCCGGTAGTAATTCAAAAGTCCGGCCGCGGGGTACACGGCCAGCGACGTGCCGCCGACGATGAGCACCTCCGCCTCGCGGATGTAATGGACCGCCTTGGACACGACATCGTCGTCCAGGCACTCCTCATAAAACACAATGTCCGGCCGGATGATGCCGCCGCAGTCACAGTGCGGCACACCGGTGCCGTGGTTGACGCGCTCCGCCGGATACGGCCGGCCGCAGCGCATGCAGTAGCAGCGGTGGATGCTGCCGTGCAGTTCGAGCACATTCTTGCTCCCGGCCGCCTGATGCAGGCCGTCGATGTTCTGCGTGATGACTGCCTGGAGCTTGCCCTCGCGCTCCAGCTCCGCCAGACGCAGGTGGGCACGATTGGGCTTGGCCCCGTCAACGACGAGCTTATCCCGGTGAAATTTGTAGTACTCCTCCGGGTGCGCCATGAAGAAGGAATGGCTCAGGATCGTCTCGGGCGGATAGTCATACTTCTGGTTATACAGGCCGTCCACGCTGCGAAAATCCGGGATGCCGCTCTCGGTCGAGACGCCGGCGCCGCCGAAGAACACGATCCGGTCGCTGCCGTCGATCCACTGTTTTAGCTGCTGAATGTTGTCCATGGACACTGCCTCCTGTTACACTGCCCCAAAAATGGGGTCATTTCTTATCATACAACGCTTCGCGCGCGGGGTCAACTTTGCGCGAGCAGAAAGCGCTCAATGGCCTCGGCCACGCCATCGTGGTCGCAGTCGGGCATGACATACCGCGCTGCGGCCTTCACGTCTGCGATCGCGTTGCCCATTGCGAGCGGCAGGCCGGCGTCGCGCAGGAGCGGGCGGTCGTTTTCCGAGTCACCGATGGCGATCGTCGCGCTGATGGGAATGTTCAGGCAGCGGCACAGCGCCTGCAGCCCGCTCCCCTTATCGGTGCCGATGGCGTTGATCTCCACACCCGCACTCTCGCACGGGACGACCCAGGCGCGCACATCCTGCACACGCGCGAGGTACTTGGCGCGCTCGGCGGAATCGACAAAGTAAAAATCCAGCTTCTCCACGGGATAGGGCGCTGCGAGAAAGCGCCGCTCCATGTCCTCGCAGGCCGTGCAGTGGGATTTGAAATTGTCCACATAGGCATCCATGCCAAAGCGCTGCGGATCATCAAGCAGCTCCGGACGATAGAGCGCCTCGCCATTGGAGAAGATGATCGGGAAGCCGTCGAGCCCCTCGAACGCGCGGACAAGCTCCGCCGCGACATCTGCCGGGAGGTCCTGCGCCGAAATGATCCGATCCTGCGCGCAGTCGGCCACGGCAGCGCCGCTGGACGTGATGGCATAGCGCATGGCCGGAAACTGCGCCATATACGGCACGATCTGCCGGTAGCAGCGGCCGGTCGTCATGACGACGTGATACCCGTGCGCAAGCGCTGCCGTAACAGCGGCCTCCGCGCGCGGTGTGATCTCTTTTTTGGAATTGAGCAATGTGCCGTCCATATCGACGGCGATGAGCTGATATGCCATGGGACGTTCCTTTCTGCACAGTTTCACAGCGTATATTGTACCCGTTTCGACCCGACCTGTCAACCGGACGTGCGGGACTTGAACCCACACGCCAAAGCCGCTATAATGGCGGCAGACCGATTTTTAAGGAGTTACCGCCATGTATGTTGACCAGAATTTATATCACGGCCGCCCAGTGAGTGGGCAGCGGCTGGACAAGGAGCTGCGCTGCTACGACCTGCTCGACCGCCTGGGGCTCGCCTACGACCGGGCCGATCACGACGCTGCCGACACGATCGAAGCCTGCGCCGCCGTGGAGCAGGTGCTCGGCGCCGGGATCTGCAAGAATCTTTTCCTCACGAACCGGCAGCAGACGGCATTTTATCTGCTGCTGATGCCGGGGCACAAGCCGTTTCGCACGAAGGATCTCTCGCACCAGATCGGCAGCGCGCGGCTGTCGTTTGCCTCCCCGGAGCATATGCTCGAGCTGCTGGACATCACGCCCGGCTCTGTGAGCGTGCTGGGGCTGATGAACGACCATGACGGGCGCGTGCGCCTGCTCATCGACCGCGACCTGCTGCAGGATGCGTACCTCTGCTGCCACCCGTGCATCAACACGTCCACGCTCAAGCTGCGCATGGCGGACGCCATCGACGTGCTGATCCCGGCGCTGGCGCACGCACCGACGTATGTGGATCTGCCGGTGTACGAACCGCAGACCTGAAAAAGCAAGAAAAAAATCCTGCATCCGAAGATGCAGGATTTTTTGTTTGCATTAGTAGTAACGCTTATTCTTGTTCTTGCGAGCAGCCTCCGACTTTTTGCGGCGACGAACGCTGGGGCTCTGGTAGTACTCCTTGCGGCGCAGATCAGACATGACGCCGGCCTTGGCACAGCTGCGCTTAAATCTCTTGAGCGCGTTGTCCAGAGACTCGTTCTCCTTGACGTAGATTTCAGACATTTTATTCCCTCCCTCCAAATACGCCTTGCGGCGCTTCAAGGGCCATCATGCATGGCTTTAGCGTTAATATTATAATTGCAATTACCGCCGATGTCAAGATGAAGTTATGCCTTCGGCTTCAAAATCAGGTTGACGAGCTTGTTCGGGACGTGGATGACTTTGACGATCTGCATGCCCTCCATCTGACGCTGGACCTTGTCGAGCTGCAGCGCCGCGTCGACGACGGTCTGCTGGTCGCTGTCCTTGGCAACGGTGACGGTGCCCTTGAGCTTGCCGAGCACCTGCACGGCCATGGTAACGGTCGTGTCGACCGTCTTGGTCTCGTCATACGTCGGCCAGTCGCACTGGCAGCACATCTTGCCGTACTTGGCGGCAAAGCCGAGCCGCTCCCAGAGCTCCTCGACAATGTGCGGCGCAAACGGGCTGAGCAGGAGCAGCAGCTGCTCCATGTCGCCCTTCGTGCAGCCGTTGGCGGCAAACTCGTTGACCATGGTCATCATGGACGCGATGGCGGTGTTCATCTTCAGTTCGTCGATATCCTCCGTGACCTTCTTGATGGTCTTGTGGATGATCGCCTCGTTCTTGTTCGAGATGGCCGGATCGTCCGTGCAGCTCTCGGCCAGATTCCAGACGCGGTCGAGGAAGCGCTTCGAGCCCTTGACGGCCTCGTTGGACCAGGTGACGGCCTTCTCAAAATCGCCGATGAACATGATGTGCAGGCGCATGGTGTCCGCGCCGTACTGATCGACGATGTCGTTGGGATTGACGACGTTGCCGCGGGACTTGGACATTTTTTCGCCGCCCTCGCCGAGGATCATGCCATGGCTCGTGCGCTTCTGATACGGCTCCTTGGTCGGCACGACGCCGATATCATACAGGAACTTGTGCCAGAAACGGCTGTAGAGCAGGTGGAGCGTGGTGTGCTCCATGCCGCCGTTGTACCAGTCGACGGGACTCCAGTAATCCAGCGCCTCTTTGGAAGCGAGCGCTTTGTCATTGTGCGGATCCATGTAGCGCAGGAAATACCAGCTCGAGCCGGCCCACTGCGGCATGGTGTCGGTCTCGCGCTTGGCGGGGCCGCCGCACTGCGGGCAGGTGGTGTTGACCCAGTCGGTCATCTTGCTGAGCGGACTCTCGCCGTCGTCGGTGGGCTCATAGCTGTCCACCTGCGGGAGCACGAGCGGGAGCTGATCCTCCGGGATCGGCACCCAGCCGCACTTCGGGCAGTTGACGAGCGGGATCGGCTCGCCCCAGTAACGCTGGCGGCTGAAGACCCAGTCGCGCAGCTTGTAGTTGACCTTTTCCTTGCCGAAGCCCTGCTCCACGACGTATTTCTTCATGGCGGGGATGGCTTCTTTAACGGTCATGCCGTTGAGGAAGCCGGAGTTGACCATGACGGCGCTGTCGTCCTTGGCGACGAAGGCTTCCTTCGTCACGTCGCCGCCGGCGACGACCTCGACGATCGGCAGGCCGAACTTCGTGGCAAACTCCCAGTCGCGCTGGTCGTGGCCCGGAACGCCCATGACGATGCCGGTGCCGTAGCCCATGAGAACGTAGTCCGAGACGAACATGGGCAGCGCCTTGTGCGTCACGGGGTTCATGACCTCGATGCCCTCGAGACGGACGCCTGTCTTTTCCTTGTTGAGCTCGCCGCGCTCAAAGTCGGACTTGTGCGCAGCCTCTTCCTGATAGGCGGCCACGGCGTCCCAGTTGGCAATGTGCGGCTGCCACTGCTTGAGCAGCGGATGCTCCGGCGAAATGACCATGTACGTCGTGCCGAAGAGCGTATCGGCACGGGTGGTGTAGACGGTGATATCGTCGCCGACATTGGTCTTGAACGTGATCTCCGCGCCGGTGGAGCGGCCGATCCAGTTGCGCTGCTGGGTCTTGACGCGCTCGATGTAATCCACATCGTCCAGATCGTCGATCAGGCGCTGGGCATACTTCGTGATGGCGAGCATCCACTGGCTCTTCTCCTTGCGCACGACCTCGCTGCCGCAGCGCTCGCAGACACCGTTGACGACCTCTTCATTCGCCAGCACGCACTTGCAGCTCGTGCACCAGTTGACGGGCATGGTGGTCTTATAGGCCAGACCGTGCTTATACATCTGCAGGAAGATCCACTGCGTCCACTTATAGTAGCTCGGATCGGTCGTATCGACCGCACGGTCCCAGTCAAAGCTGTAGCCGAGCATTTTGAGCTGCTTGGTGAAGTTGGCAATGTTGTTTTTCGTCACGACGGCCGGGTGGATATGGTTCTTGATGGCGTAGTTCTCGGTCGGCAGGCCGAAGGCGTCAAAGCCGATCGGGAACAGAACGTTGTAGCCCTGCATCCGGCGCTTGCGGCAGATGATATCCATCGCCGTGAACGGGCGCGGGTGGCCGACGTGCAGGCCCTGGCCGGAGGGATACGGGAACTCGATCAGGCCGTAAAACTTCGGCCGCGGGTCGCCGGTGACAGCTGCGAAGGGCTTTTCTTCCTCCCAGCGCGCCTGCCATTTTTTCTCGATCGCCTGGAAATCGTACTTCATAGCATTCACTTCTCTCTGAAAAATCAAAAAATCATAAGTAGGTCACGGGGCGGAACAAGCATCCGCCCCGGTTGGTTTTGTTTTGGCGCTCAGGCGCGCATGTCGGAGATGTCCACGACCTCCGCGTCGCTCCAGAGCCGCTCCAGATCGTAAAACTTGCGGGCCTCGTCCTGGAACACGTGCACGATCACGCAGCCATAGTCGAGCAGAACCCAGCTGCCGCTGCGGTACCCCTCCCGGCGCAGGACGGGTTCGCCCACGTCGTCCGCCGCCGCTTCCACGGCGTCGGTCAGGGTCTTCACGTGCGTCGAGGAGGTGGCCGTGCAGATGACGAAATAGTCTGCCAGCGTCGTCAGTTCCTGGGTTTTGAGCAGCTGAATGTTCTCGCCCTTTTTTGCGTCCAGCGCCTTGACGATGACCGCAGCAAGCTCGTTAGCAGGCATCATAATGCTACATCCTTCCTTTTTGTTACCATTTGTTTGGGCCCTGAACCGTGCCGGAAGTGGCCACGACCTGCCCATTGGATTCATAGAGAATGTCCACATCCGCGGACGTGATCTCCTTCGTATAGGGGTTGAGCCAGGTGTTGAGATAATCCAGCCACTCGTCCACGTGGATGAACACATAGGACATACCGTTTTTGGTGCCGGTGTAATTGGCGGGGATCGTCTCAAACGAGATGGCGCTCTCATCGAGCTTCAAAAACTCCTTGACATAGAACATCACGTTGCCTGCCGACAGGTTCGTCGTGACTTCCTTTTCGTAGATATCAATGAGTTTGTTGAGATTGGGGATATTGTGCAGCTTCAAAAACTGGCTCGTCATGGCCTTGAGCAACTGGTGCTGCACGTCGATGCGGCCGATATCGCCGTTGGCATACGTGTTACGGAAGCGGAACACACCCATGGTCTGATAGCCGTTGAGGTGCTGATAGCCCTTCTGCACGTGGATGCTCAGATTCTGACCGGGATCATCATAGTCCATATCGACCGGGACATCGAAGTCGATGCCGCCCATGGCGTCAATGAGTTCGACGAACACCTCCACGTCAAAGAGCGCATAGCTGTCGACGCGGTAGCCGACGATCTTTTCCACGCCGCCGATGAGCGCCTCCACGCCGTCCTTGCCGTTGTTCTCGGCCGCGGCATAGTACTGGTTCATCTTCTTGGGCTTGTAGGACACGTTCACGGCCGTGTCGCGCGGAATGCTGACAAATTTCAGAGACTTGTTCTCCGTGTCGAGCATACCAACGAGCACCGTATCCGTCAGACCGGCCGCGCGGTCCTTGCCGGCGATGAGGAACGTATAGCATCCCTTCTTGCGGCCGTCGGCGCTGACGTTCACACCGTCGTCCGAATCGCCGTCGCTCAGGCTCGGCGGGCTGACCCAATGGTTCATCAGGATCGCAAACTCGCCGATGAGCAGCGCCAGCACCACGACCACGATGACCGTGATGCGCACTTTTTTCTTTTTCTTGCGCTTTGCCTGCGACTGCTGCGCCTGCACGCGGTGGTTCACCGCCGCAGATGCCTCGGAAAACGGGTCGTCCTGAAAGCCGCTGCCGTCGTCGTAGGAATCGTCATAGCCGCCGTCGTAACGGTCGTAACCCTGATCGTCATATCCGCCGTAATTGCCCGGATAGCGATCGTCACTCTGTCGTCTTTTCATATTCTTTTTCCCTGCCCTGATACCAGTTTAATGCCTGCACCGTGTTCTCGTGCGGCGTGATGCCGCCGGTCTTCAGATCCTCCAGGCTCATCTTCAGCCCGAGCACCATGGCCGCATCCAGATCGGTGTAAGCGAGCCGCCGCAGTTCGTCCACGCCGTCAAAATCCCGCGACGGCTCGATATAGTCGGCCATATACAGGACCTTTTCGAGCGTGGTCATATCGGGCTTGCCGGTCGTGTGCCAGCGGATGGCATTTTCTATCTCAAGTGGTACGCCGAAACGATCCCTGGCCACGGCAGCGCCGGTTTTGGCGTGCAGGAGCTTGGTGTTGGCCGTTTCGACCGTATCGTTTATGATACCATATTTATCAGACAATAGCAATTGGTCAGATAGCTCTAATTTTTTCGTGCAATCGTGCAAAATTCCGGCCTCTGCGGCAGCATCCGGATCGCAGCCCCAGCGCTCGGCGAGCCGGCGCGCCTCGTGCTCGCAGCCCCAGACATGGGAGATACGCCGCGGCTTGAGCATGGGGTAAGCCTGCTCGCGCAGCCAGTTGAGATCGGGCTTTGCGCCGTAGAGCCGCTGCTGGATGATGTGCGCATACACATTCGGCGCGAGGTACTCGCTGCCCCGCCGCTGCGGCAGCAGCGCACGAACGGCCGTGCTCGTGACCGGGACCGGCTCGGCCGGCAGGGCGATAACGCGCGCATCATACGTCTCGCGCAGGTAGGCGCTGAAGCGCTCGACCTCCGCGTGCTCATCGCCCGTGCGGGCGAGCGCGACGAGCGTCACCTGAGCGAGCAGATACCGAAAATCGTGCCACTGCTCAAACGTCGTGAGCATATCCGTGCCGATGACGAGATACAGCTCCGCGTCCGGATTGCACGCACTCAGCTCGCGCACGGTGTCGGCCGTGTAGCTCTTGCCGGAGCGGTGCAGCTCCATGTCAGAGACCTCCACGCCCGGCTCGTCTGCGAAGGCCATCATCGTCATGAGCAGGCGCTCCGCCGGCTCCGGGCTGCCCGCCGTGAGCTCCTTGTGCGGCGGGATGCGATCCGGAATGACGAGCGTCAGATCCGGCCGGATGGCCGCGCGCACCGCGCGCAGCGCGGCCGTATGTCCCAGATGCGGCGGGTTGAAGCTGCCGCCATAGATGCAGATCTTCATTTGCGCGCCTTTTTCACGAGCTCGATCTTCGGCTTCTGCTCGTTGCGCTTATAGAGCACGAACTTCGAGCCGATGACCTGCACGGGTTCTGCGCGGCAGACCTCGGCGAGCCGGTCGCACGCCTCGCGCGCGGACAGGAGCGAGTTTTCAAGCACGCGGCCCTTGACGAGCTCGCGCGCCTTGAGCGCGTCGCTCATCTGGGTGATGATGTTGTCCGTGATGCCGCCCTTGCCGATGTGGACGATGGTGTCCTCCGTCGCGGCGAGACCGCGCAGCTGGGCGCGCTGTTTACTTGTCAGCATAGTAGTTCCTCAATTCTTCTTTCAGGATTTTGAGCGCATTCCCGCGGTGGGAAATGGCGTTTTTCTCTTCCGGGCGCAGCTCCGCCATGGAGCAGGCATAGCCGTCCGGCTGAAACACGGGGTCATAGCCGAAGCCGTTTTCCCCGCGCGGCGCAAACAGGATGCTGCCCTCGCACGTGCCGCGGGCGCGCAGGACGTCGCCGTTCGGGAACGTGCAGCAGATGCACGACACGAACCGGGCCGTGCGGTCGGTGCGGTCGCCGAGGTTATGGAGCAGGAGCGTGTAGCGCGCAGCGTCCGAATCCTCGTGCCGGCCGGTATAGCGGGCCGAGTGCACGCCGGGCGCACCGCCGAGCGCATCGACCATAAGGCCGGAATCGTCCGCGACGGCGGGCTGCCCCGTCGCGCGGGTCACGGCGATGGCCTTCAGGTAGGCGTTTTCCTCGAAGGTCTCCCCCGTCTCGTCCACCTCAAAGTGGCAGCCGGCCGCGCTCTGCGGGATGATCTCGATGCCCATGTCCGCAAAGATGGCGCGAAACTCCTCGAGCTTATGTGCGTTGTTGCTTGCAAGGATCATGACAGCAGCGCCTCCACAAATTCCGCGGGCTTGAACTCCAGCAGATCGTCGATCTGCTCGCCAACGCCGACATATTTCACCGGCAGCTGCAGGTCGTTTGCGATGGCAAAGACGATGCCGCCCTTAGCCGTACCGTCGAGCTTTGTGAGCACGATGCCGGTGAGGTCGGCCGTGTCGAGAAACTGCTTGGCCTGGATGAGGCCGTTCTGGCCGGTCGTGGCATCGAGCACCATGAGCGTTTCGATATCGGCCTCCGGCAGCTCGCGGCGGATGACGCGGGTGATCTTATTGAGCTCGTTCATGAGGTTTGTTTTGTTGTGCAGGCGGCCGGCGGTGTCGATGATGACAACGTCCGTGCCGCGGGCCTTCGCCGCCTGAATGGAGTCGAACACCACGGCGGCGGGATCGGATCCCTCCTCGTGTTTGACGATGTCCACGCCCGCGCGCTGCGCCCAGACGGTGAGCTGGTCGGCCGCCGCGGCGCGGAACGTGTCCGCCGCCGAGAGCAGAACGCGGTTGCCTTCTTTCTTGAGCTGGGCGGCAAGCTTGCCGATCGTCGTCGTCTTGCCGACGCCGTTAACACCGACGACGAGCACGACCGACGGCTGCGTCGTGAGCAGGAGCATGGTGTCCTGCACTTTGAGGATGCGCGTGAGGATCTGCACGAACTCCTTTTTCACCTCCGCGCCGGTGCGCAGCTTCTTGAGCTCGATGGCCTTGCGCAGCTGCGCGATGGCCTTGGTCGTCGTCTCCACGCCGGTGTCGGCGAGGATGAGCGTCTCCTCAAGGTCCTCGAAAAATTCCTCGTCCCCTGGCTCATAGGCGGCAAAAATGCCGGTCAGCTGGGCGTCCATCTTCGTCTTGGTCTTGGTCAGGCCCTGTTTGATCTTATCAAAAAATCCCATAGAACTATCTTCTCCGTTACGATATGGTTTTAGCCGCTTCATCCAGCGAAAGCTCGATGACGCGGGACACGCCTTTTTCCTGCATGGTCACGCCGAACAGATGGTCGGCCTCCTCCATGGTGCCGCGGCGGTGCGTGATGACGAGAAACTGCGTGTTCTTGGCGAGGCGGCGCATGTACTGCACATAGCGCGTGACGTTCGCCTCGTCGAGCGCAGCCTCGATCTCGTCCATGACGCAAAACGGCGTCGGCCGCACCTTCAAAATGGCAAAATAGAGTGCGATGGCCACAAACGCCATCTCGCCGCCGGACATGAGGCTCAGCGTCGAGAGCGCCTTGCCGGGCGGCTGCACCTTGATCTCAATACCGCTGTCGAGCACGTGCTCCGGGTCTTCAAGCACGAGCGCGGCCTTGCCGCCGCCGAACAGCTCCAGAAATGTCTGGCGGAACGCCTGGTCGATCGCCTGAAACTGCGTGGTGAAGATGCCCTCCATCTCCCCCGTCACGTCGGCGATGATGCCGGTCAGCTCGCGCTTGGCCTTGAGGATGTCGTCCCGCTGGCCGGTAAGGAAGGTGTAGCGCGTGTTCACGCGCGTGAATTCGTCGATCGCGCCGAGGTTCGGCGTGCCCAGCGCGCCGATATTGCGCCGCAGCTCGGCGATCTGCCGGTTGGCCTTCGTCATGTTCTCGATCGGCTGGCGCAGCGCCTCGGCCGCCGTGCGGCTGAGCTCATAATTGTCCCAGAGTTTATCGAGGATCTGCTTTTCCTCCATGTCGGCCGAGAGCTTTTTCTGCTCGAAGCGCGACACGAGCCCCTGCATATCCAGCAGGTCGCGGTTGCGCGCCTGCGCGTCGCGGTCGGTGCGGGTGCGCTGGCCCTCGAGCTCCAGCTTGCGGCTGCTGCACGCGGCGAGGTCGCTGCGCAGCGTTTCGGCGCGCTGGCGCAGTTCGGCCAGGCGGCGCTCATGCATCTGCAGGGTCTGCTGCAGCTGCTGCGTGCCGGCCTCGGCCTGCTCGATCTGGGCGAGGCGGGCCGTGCGGTCGCCGGTCATTTCCTCAAAGAGGTCGTGGATCTGTTGCGTCGTGCGCGTGATGGTCTCGCGCTCGGCGTCCAGAGACGCCGACTCCGCCCGCAGGCCGGCCAGCTGATCGGCCAGTTCCTGACGGCGGCGGTCAAACGCGCCGCGGCCCAGCTCACTCCGGTCGCGCTCTGCGCGAAGCGCGGCGAGCGCCTGCTCCGCCGAAAGCGCGTCGGCGCGGGCGGCCGTGATGCGATCCTGATTCGCCTTCTGCTGCGCGCGGCAGGCGTCGATGGACGCATTCTGCCCCGCAATGGTCTCCTGCGCGGCGTTTTTCAGCAGCGCGACCTGCGCGGCTTCGGACTCCGCCTTGTGCAGCGTCTCGACCGCCTGCTCCAGCTGCGCCTGCACGGTGTCGAGCTGCGCATGGGCCGCGTCGAGCGCCGTCTGCGCGTCCTCAAGCTCGGCCTCGCACTGCTTTTTCTCCAGCGTGAGCGTGTCGAGCGCCGCGCGCAGGCGCTTGAGCTCGTTTGCGCGGGAAAGGATGCCGCTGCCCTTGGCGGCGCTGCCGCCGGTGAGCGAGCCGCCCGCGTTGACGAGCTGCCCGTCGAGCGTGACGATGCGGTAGCGGTGGTCATAGCGCTTGGAGATGGCGATGGCATCTTTCATCGTCTCGGCCACGACGGTGCGGCCGAGGAGATTGCTGACGATATTGCGGTAAGCGGCGGCGCAGGTGACGAGCGTATCGGCCACGCCGACATAGCCCGGCTCCTGATCCGGCACGCTGTTTAAGTGCATCGGACGGATGGTATCGAGCGGCAGGAACGTCGCGCGGCCGGTCTCGCGCCGGCGCAGCAGCTCAATGGCCTGCGCGCCGCAGCTTTGCGTATCGACAACGATGTTCTGCGCCGCGGCGCCGAGCGCCGTCTCGATGGCGAGGGCGTAGCGGTCGCCGGTCTTGATGAGGTTTGCGACCGGGCCGCGCACGCCGCGCAGCGTCCCCTTTTCGGCCGCGTGCATGACGGCCTTGACCGCGCGGTTGTAGCCCTCGAAGTCCTTTTCCATCTCCGTGAGCATACGGATGCGCGACTCGGTGCTGCGCAGGTCAACCGTCAGACCGGACAGCCGCTCCTGCTGTCGGGTGAGCGCCTGCTCACATGCGGAAAGGCGCTGGGCCTTTTCCCTTTGCTCCGCGCGCAGGGCGTCGCACGCGGTGCGCGCCTGCTGCTGCGCGGTCTGCTTTTCCTGCTGCTGCGTTTCAAGCGCCGCCAGATGCTCGGCCGCTTCCGCGGCGGCGGTGGCGACGGCGTTTTCCTGATCGAGCAGCTCCTGCGATTTATCCGCCAGGAGCGTGATGCGCGTGCGGCACTCGGCCAGCGCGCTGCTCTGCGCGCTCTCTTTGGCGAGCAGCTCCGTGTACGCGCGCTCGGCCTCGCCGGAGGAGGCCGCGTTGCGGTCGATCTCGGCGAGCACGGATTGTATCTCCTGTGCGTGCTGCGCCTTTTCGGCCTCGATCTCCTGCAGGCGGCGCTGCTGCGCGTCGATCTGTGCCTGCAGAGCGTCCGCACGGTCGGTCTGCTCGGACACCTCCACGCGCAGGCGCGCGATGCTGTCGGCACTGTTTTGCAGGTTCGTGCGCACGACGGCCGCGGCACTCTCGCACTCGGCAGCGGCGCTCTCGGCCTCGGAGATCTGCTCGCGCGTGCGCTCGGACTCAAGGTCCTTCTCGCGCATCTTCTGCGCGATGTTTTCCGACGCGGCATAGAGCTGCTCGAGCTCACGCTGCGCGCCGGCGAGGTTTTCCTTCGCGGTCTGGTAGTCGTGGTTGACGGTCTCGGCCTGCGCGTGCAGACGGTCGAGCGTCTCCATCCAGACGGAGACCTCCGCGCTCTTGAGCTCGTCGCGCAATCGGAGATACTTCTTCGCCGTCTCGGCCTGCTTGCGCAGGGGCTCGACCTGCAGCTCCAGCTCATCGACCTTGTCGTTGATGCGCAGGAGGTTTTCCTCCGTGCGGGCGAGCTTGCGCTCCGACTCCTCCTTGCGGTAGCGGTAGCGCGAGATGCCGGCCGCTTCCTCAAAGATCTCGCGGCGCTCGTTGCTCTTGCCGGAAACGATCTCGGCGATGCGGCCCTGCCCGATGATCGAGTACCCGTCGCGGCCGAGGCCGGTGTCCATGAGCAGCTCATTGATATCGCGCAGGCGGCAGGCCTCGCGGTTGATATAATATTCGCTCTCGCCGCTGCGGTAATAGCGGCGGGTGATCATGACCTCGGTGTTTTCGGTGTCGAAGATGCCGGTGCTGTTGTCAAGGATGAGCGACACCTGCGCAAAGCCCATGGGGCTGCGCTTTTCCGTGCCGCCGAAGATGACGTCCTCCATCTTGCCGCCGCGCAGCGTTTTCGTGCGCTGCTCGCCCATGACCCACAGGATGGCGTCCGATATGTTCGACTTGCCGCTCCCATTCGGGCCGACGATCGCCGTGATCTCCTGGTCAAAATTCAGGCGCGTCTTGTCCGGGAAGGACTTGAAGCCCTGGATCTCCAATGCTTTTAAGTACACAAAATCCCTCGCATATCCGGCGTCTGCGCGTGCAGAGACGCCGCTGATATCTCAAATCAAAGTAATACAAAGTAGAGTATACCGCCAAAAATGCCATTTTGCAACGGCCGGAGCGCATTTTTTCAGATGTGAAAAAATGCAGCCGCCTGCGTTTTCGCAGGCGGCTGCATGCCGTTATTGCGGCATCTGTTCGAGCGCGCACCGGGCGGCGGACTGCTCCGCCTCCTTTTTCGTGCGGCCGGTGCCGCGGCCAATCTCGCTGCCGTTGAGCAGCACGGCCATGGTGAACGTCTTGTTATGGTCCGGGCCGCTCTCGGCGCAGACGGTATAGGAAAGCGTCTGCCCGGCGCGGCGCTGCACGCGCTCCTGCAGCTCGGTCTTATAGTCCTCGACGTGGTGGATCTCCCCCTCGGCCAGACCGTTGAGGATGTGCGTGAGGATAAAGCGCTGCGCGGGCTCCAGCCCGCCGTCAAGATACATGGCGGCGATGACCGCCTCCACCGCATCGGCGAGAATGGACGGCCGCTCTCTGCCGCCGCTGCGCTCCTCCCCGTGGCCGAGGCGGATATAGTCGCCCAGATGCAGCGTGAGCGCCACGCCGTGCAGCGCCTGCTCGCAGACGAGTTCGGCACGCAGGCGGCTCATTTTTCCCTCCGGCATGTCGGGATAGAGCGCATAGAGCCGCGCCGCCGTGACCATGCCGAGCACGGAATCGCCCAGAAACTCGAGCCGCTCGTTGCTGGTATAGCCCCGTGTGCGGTTTTCATTGGCATAGGAGCTGTGCATAAGCGCATTTTCCAGCAGCCCCCGGTCGCGGAACGTATAGCCCAAGCGGGCCTCCAGCGCCTCCATCAGTCGCTCTCCTTCGCCGCGTGCTTGTCCACACGCATGTAGGAAATATTGGCCGTGATATCATCAATAATGCCGGAATCGACAAAAGCGATCGCCTGACGGATGGCATTGTAGATCGCGCGCGCGTCGGATGAGCCGTGCGCCTTGATGACCGGCTTGCTGATGCCGAGCATGGCCGTGCCGCCGACCTCGTTCGGGTCGAGCGATGCCTTGAGCGCGTGGAACTCGTCCCTGATGGCAAGGGCAGCCATCTTGGTCTTGAAGTTTTTCATGAAAATGCCCTTGAGCTGGCGCGTCATGTACTTGATGCTGCCCTCGATGCCCTTGAGCAGCACGTTGCCGGTAAAGCCGTCCGTGACGACGACGTCCACATCGCCGCTGAACACCTGCGACGCCTCAACGTTGCCGACAAAGCGGATGCGGCCGGCAGCGTCCGCCGCCTTGAGCAGCGGGAACGTCTCGTGCTGGAGCTCGGAGCCCTTGTGATCCTCGGTGCCGTTGCTGAGCAGGCCGACGCGCGGCGCGGCGATGCCGAGCATGGTGCGGGCATAATAGCTGCCCATATAGGCAAACTGCAGCAGGTACTCCGGCGTGCAGTCGGCGTTGGCGCCGCAGTCGATGAGCATGACGCCCGCGTCGCCGTTCGGCAGCACGGGGGCCAGCGCCGCGCGGCGGATACCGTGGATGCGCTTGACGATGAGCGTAGCACCGGTGAGCAGCGCGCCGGTGCTGCCGGCAGAGACGACCGCGTCGCCCTTGCCGTCGCGCAGCATATTGAGCGCGACCGTCATGGAAGCGTCCTTCTTGCGGCGGGTGGCTGTGCTGGGGTCGTCGTCCATGGTGATGACTTCGCTCGCGTCGATGATCTCGAGCTTGGCCTGCTCATTGCGCAGGCAGGCCTCAATGGCGGCGCGCTGGCCGACGAGCACGATCTCCGCGCCCAGCTCCTGCTGCGCGTGCACCGCGCCCTTGACGATCTCGTCCGGGGCAAGGTCACCGCCCATTGCGTCCACAAGAATTCTCATAGATGAAAAACCTCCTTTTGTTTCAGCCCGTCCAGGATCTGCAGGCTGCGCGCCGAGATCTCCGCGTTCTTATTGCGCTTGCCGCGCACGCGGTGATCCAGCGGTGTGATGATGCCAAAATTGATGTTCATGGGTTGAAAATCGCCGACGCTGCCGCCGGAAATGTACAGCGACAGTGCGCCGATGGCCGTCTCTTGCGGGAAATCGACAGGCGGCAGGCCGAGCAGCTGCGCGGCCGTCTCGATGCCGACGAGCGCGCCGGACGCGCACGACTCCACATAACCCTCGACGCCGGTCATCTGCCCGGCGAAGCGGATGCGCGGGTCGCGCCGGAGACGATAATACCGGTCGAGCAGCTGCGGGGAATTTAAATAGGTGTTGCGGTGCATGACGCCGTAGCGGACGAACTCCGCATTCCGCAGCGCCGGGATCATGGAAAAGACGCGCTTTTGCTCGCCGAACGTCAGGTGCGTCTGGAAGCCGACAATGTTATACAGCGTGCCCTCGGCGTTGTCGCGCCGGAGCTGCACGACGGCATAGTTGTCGCGCCCGGTGCGCGGGTCGCGCAGGCCGACCGGCTTGAGCGGGCCGTAGCGCAGCGTGTCCTCCCCGCGGCGGGCCATGACCTCGACCGGCATGCAGCCCTCAAAGACTGCACCGTCGTCAAAGCCGTGGATGGGCGCTTCCTTTGCGTTGCGCAGCTCCTGCACGAAAGCGGTGTACTCCGCCTGATCCATGGGACAGTTGACGTAGTCGGCCGTGCCCTTGTCGTAGCGGCTGGCGAAAAAGGCGCTGTCCATGTCCACGCTCTCGAGCGTGACGATGGGGGCAACGGCATCGTAAAAATGCAGGTCGAACTCCGGGCAGAGGCGCTGGATCTCGGCCGCCATGGCATCGCTCGTGAGCGGGCCGGTCGCAATGACGACCTCACCGTCCGGGATGGCGTCGGCCTCGGCGCGCTCGACGGTGATGTTCGGATGCGCGCAGATGCGCTCCGTGATCTCGCGCGCGAACGCCTCGCGGTCCACGGCGAGCGCGCCGCCGGCGGCGACGCGGTTGTGATCCGCGCTCGCAAGCACGACGGAGTCGAGCCGGCGCAGCTCCTCCTTGAGCAGGCCGACGGCGTTCGTGAGCTCATCGCTGCGCAGGGAGTTGGAGCAGACGAGCTCGGCAAAGTTTTCGGATACGTGCGCGGGGGTCATTTTCTTGGGTTTCATCTCGATCAGGCGCACCGGGATGCCGCGCCCGGCCAGCTGCCACGCGCACTCGCATCCCGCCAGGCCCGCACCGATCACGGTCACTGGGGTCATAGCGTTCCTCCTCGAAAAAGGCGGCCGGTCAGGCCGCCTTTCCAATTATGCTTCCTTCTTGGGTTTCGTCGTCTTTTTGGCTGCCGGTTTTTTGGCGGCCGTTTTCTTTGCCGCGGGCTTTTTGGCAGCGGTTTTCTTTGCAGCGGACTTTTTTGCCGCCGGCTTCTTGGTCTCCGGCTTCGTCTCCTTGGACTCCGCCTCAGCCTTGGGCTCGGCCGCATCGTCCGCCGGTTTCGGCTTGCGCTTGTAGCCGCGCTTGTCGGGCGGCAGGTAATTCGGGCACTCGGGGTTGATGCAAAACGGCTTGTTCGCACCCTTGCCGGCGCGTTTGAACATGGTCTTGCCGCACTCGGGGCAGTAGTCCTTCGTCGGCACGTCCCAGGTCATGAAGCCCTGGATGCTCTCGCCGCCCTCACCCTCGCCATGTCCCGGGCAATCATGCCCGCGCTCACAGGCGTAGTAGGCAAAGCCCTTGCGGGACGTGCGCTTGAGCAGACGGCCGCCGCAGGCCGGGCACTTGCCGGGCATCTCGACGACGATGGGCATCGTAAAGCTGCACTCCGGGTAGCCAGGGCAGGCAAGGAAGCGGCCGAAGCGGCCGTTTTTATACACGAGCTTGCGCCCGCAGTTCGGGCAGACCTCGTCCGACTCCTCATCCGGCACCTTGAGATGCTTGCCCTCGAGCTGGATCTCGGCGTTGTTGAGGTTCGCGTCAAAGTCTTTATAATACTCGCGCAGCACGTCCTTCCACGCCATCTTGCCGGCCTCGATCTTGTCGAGGTCCGTCTCCATGTTGGCGGTGAACTTCAGATCGACGATGTTGCGGAAGTACTCCTCCATCATCTCGGTCACGACGATGCCGAGATTCGTCGGGCGCAGGTAGCGCCCCTCCTTGACAACATAGTTGCGGCTGAGGATGGTCGAGATCGTCGGCGCGTACGTGGACGGACGGCCGATGCCCTTTTCCTCCATGGCGCGGATGAGCGTCGCCTCCGTGTAGCGGGCGGGCGGCTGCGTGAACTGCTGCTCCTTCGTAACGTTCTTGAGGTCCACGGCGTCGCCCTGCTTGAGCGACGGCAGCGGACGGCGCACTTCGCTCGTCTCCTCGTCCTTCGCCTCTTCATACACGGCGGTGTAGCCCGCGAACTTCTGCTCGGAGTAGTTGGCGCGGAAGAGATAGCCCGCGCTGCCGGCATCCACGACGACGTTGTCGTACACGGCGTTAGACATCTGGCAGGCCGTGAAGCGGCCCCAGATGAGCCGGTAGAGCCGGTACTGCTCCGGCGTAAGATCGTGGCGCACGCGATCCGGCGTGAGCGTGACATCCGTCGGGCGGATGGCCTCGTGCGCGTCCTGTGCGCCGGCCTTGGTCTTATACGTGCGCGGCTTGCCGGGGTGGTACTCCGGGCCGTAATGCTCGACGATGAAGGACTGCGCGGCGGCGAGCGCCTCATCGGACAGGCGCTGCGAATCGGTACGCATATAGGTAATGAGACCGATCGTGCCTCGGTCGGTAATGTCCACGCCCTCATAGAGCTGCTGCGCGACCGACATGGTGCGCCGCGGCGTCATGCCCAGGCGACGGGAAGCCTCCTGCTGCAGGGTCGAGGTGATGAACGGGGGCGACGGGCTGCGCTGCTTTTCGCCGCGCTTGACGCTCGCAATTTTGAACGGTTCGGCCGACACGGCGGCAATGATCTTGTCGGCCGTGGCCTCGTCCGGGACATCCATTTTCTTATCGGCCGTGCCGTAAAAGCGCGCCGTGAACGTGCCCGCGCCGCAGTCGAGCAGCGCGTCGAGCAGCCAGTACTCCTGCGGCTGGAAGGCGCGGATCTCGTTTTCGCGGTCGACCACGATACGCGTGGCCACCGACTGCACGCGGCCGGCGGACAGGCCGGGCTTGACCTTGCGCCAGAGCAGCGGACTGAGCTTATAGCCCACGATGCGGTCGAGAATACGGCGCGCCTGCTGCGCGTCGACCAGATCCTGATCGATCTCGCGCGGGTGCTGGATGCTCTCGGTGACGACCTTTTTCGTGATCTCGTTGAACGTCACGCGCTTGGCCTTGTCATCCGGCAGATTCAGCAACTCCTTCAGGTGCCATGAAATGGCCTCTCCTTCGCGGTCCGGGTCGGTCGCAAGATAGACGGTGTCGGCCGATTTCGCGCGCTTTTTCAGGTCGGCGATCACGTCCGTGCGGTCTTTCACGGGCAGGTACTGCGGCGTAAAATCACCGTCAATGTCCACACCCATGGTGCTCTTGGGCAGGTCACGCAGGTGGCCCATCGAGGCCACGACCTGATAATGATTGCCCAGATATTTTTCGATTGTTCTGGCCTTCGCCGGAGACTCGACGATCACCAGATCGGTTTTTGCTTTTGCCATCGGGTCTACTCCAACTCCTTATGATTCTGCGCAGTGCCTGCGCGTATATTTAATGAAAAGCGTTTGCCCGGCTCCTGCCGGACGACGCCGCGGATCTGCAGCACGGTCAGCTCCGCGAGCACCTTACTCGCCGGCAGCTGCGTCTTTTCGATGATGAGGTCCACCTGTGTGCCGGGCGCATCGATCGCCGCGACGATCTGCAGCTGCTCGGTCGTGAGCGACTTCAGCTGCGCTTCCAGGTCAATATATGCCTCCGGCTGCGGCTTGTCAATCCTTTTCTCCGCGACCGGGCGGCGCACCTGTGCAAAGCCGCTGCCCGTCTCCGGCGGCGGTTCAGGCACCTGGGTCTCGGGCGCGGGCGCGATGTTTTCCCGCAGCGTGCCGGGAAACATGCGGCGAAAATCGCTCAGCACATCCCACGCGCACGTGGCCGGACGGGCGCCGTCCTTGAGCAGCGCATTGCTGCCGGCCGAGGCGCGGGAGTCCGCGTTGCCGGGCACGGCAAAGACCTCCCTGCCCTGCGTGACGGCATCGTCGGCAAACAGGAGCGCGCCGCTTTTCTCCGGTGCTTCGACCACGACCGTCGCCACCGCGAGACCGGACGTGATGCGGTTGCGCAGCCGGAAGCCAAAGCGCGGCACGGACATATTCGGCGCAAACTCGCTCACAACGGCGCCGCAGCGCGCGACCTCCTGCGTGTATGCACCCGCAAAATCCAGGTTGATCGCCGTACCGGACACGCCCACGCAAATGCCGCCGGCGTGCAGCGCGCCCTCGGCGGCCGACCGGTCGATCCCGGCCGTGAGGCCGGAGAGCACGATACCGCCGTGCCGCACGATCTCGAAGCCGAACTTGCGCGCGGTGCGCACGCCATACGGCGTTGCGCTGCGCGTGCCGACGACGGCGACGGCCGCGCGGTCGTCGAGCTGCGGCAGCGTGCCGCGCACGTAGAGCACGAGCGGTGGGTCGTAGATCTGCAGCAGGCGCTGCGGGTAGGCCGCGTCCTGGATCGTCAGGATGCGGATATGCTCCCGGTCACAGATGGCGAGCGCGCGGTTGGCATCCTTCAGGTCTTTATCCAGCAGCAGACGCAGCTCCTCCGGGCGCAGCGGCACACGGACACGGTAATCCGCCTCCGTGGCAAAATATACATCCCGCGGCGTGCCGAAATGCTCCACGAGCGCGAGCTTCATCTTCGGGCGCACGCCAAAGCGCATGGACAGCCAGACCCAGTATTGCAGCTGCGACATTTGTGCGCCTCCTCACATCCCGGTGCGGGCGATCTCCCACATGACGACCGCCGCGGCCACCGCCGCATTGAGCGACTCCGCCCCCGGCTGCATGGGGATGATGATCTGCCCGTCGCACTGTGCGAGCAGCTGCGCGCTCAGGCCGCGCCCCTCGCTGCCGATCGCCACGGCGGCCGGCGAGAGCGGCACGCGCCGCAGGTCCTGCGCCGCATCCGTCAGCGCCGCGCCGTAGAGCTTGAGACAGTTTGCGCGCAGCAGCTGCATCAGCTCGTCCGTCGCGCACGTCAGCACCGGCTGGCGGAAGAGCGCGCCCATCGCAGCGCGCACGGTCTTGGGGCTGTAGAGATCGGCGCACGCGCCGGTGAGCACCACGGCATCCATGCCAAGGGCGTTCGCCGTGCGGATGACGGTGCCGACGTTGCCGGGATCCTGCACGCCCTCGAGCACGATGACGTGCCGCAGCGGCTCCGGCAGGCGCATCTCCGGGAGGCGCACGGTAAAGACCGGGCCGGGCGAATGCATGAGCGGCGAGGCATAGGCGACGAGCTCCGCATCGGCCGCGTACTGCGCAATGCCGTCCGGCAGCGGGAACGCCGCCGCATCGCGCCAGAGCACGGATGTGACCTCCGCGCCGAACTGCAGCGCCTCGCGCAGCAGCTTTTCACCGTCGCAGACGTACTCCCCCGCGTCACGGCGCGCATCCTTATCCCTTGCCAGCGCGCGCAGGTGCAGGATATATTGATTTTTCCGCGACCGAATCTGCTCCATAAACCTGTTCTCCGCATATTCCATTACAATGTAATTCAAATATGTTCTTCATCTTATAACATCGCTCCACAATTTTCAAGTCCCGAGTTTCAGGAATTTGCAAAGCGCTGCAAATTTTCCGCCGCATACCCCAGCAGCGCGGCCCTGTCGTTCGGCAGCGTCTCATCCATGACCGCGTCCAGACACGCCTGCAGCGCCGCGCCGACCGCCCGGCCGCGCAGGCCGAGCGCGAGCAGATCATCCCCGTTGACCGCGAGGTCTTTGAGCGAGAAGCAGGCATCCGCCGCGAGCAGCTCGTCGAGCACGCGCTCCGCCTGCCGGTACGTCTCCACCCGGCCGGCACAGATGGCCGACTGGCCGCAGGTATCGGCAATGTGCAGCTCAAAAAGCTGCCGCACAGTCTCAACGCCGAGCTTGTTCATCAGCCGCCGGATGGGCTTTGCCTCCGGCGCGATGGGCAGGTCGTGATAGCGGATGAGCTGCGTGATGCGCGTGCGCCCGGCCGTGTCAAAGCGCAGGCGCGTGAGAATGCCCTCCGCCAGCTCGGTGCTCTTGGCCGCGTGGCCGTAAAAATGGCCGACACCATCCGGCCCGAGGGAAAAGCACGGCGGCTTGCCGACATCGTGCAGCAGCGCCGCCCAGCGCAGCACCGGCTCCGGCGGGATGTGCTCCACGACCGCGGCCGTATGCAGCCAGACGTCCCGGTCATGGTGCGGGTTATGCTGCGCAAAGCCGAACATCGGCCGCAGCTCCGGGATCGGGACGGCCAGCACATCGGAAAATTCCCGCAGCACTGCGTCCACGTTCTGCCCGCAGAGGAGCTTTGTCAGCTCGCTGCGCACGCGCTCCGCCGCGAGATACTGCAGCAGCGCAGCATTGCGGTGGATGGCCGCCGCCGTCTCCGGCGCGATCTGAAAGCCGAGCACGGACGCAAAGCGCAGCGCGCGCAGGATGCGCAGCCCATCCTCCTGAAAGCGGCGGTCTGGCTCGCCCACGCAGCGCACAACGCCGCGCGCAATGTCCTCCGCCCCGCCGCAGACGTCGACCAGCTCCGTGCGCGGATGGTAGGCCAGCGCGTTCATCGTGAAATCGCGGCGCAGCAGATCCTCGCGCAGGCTGCGCGTAAAGCGCACGGCGTCCGGCCGCCGGTGGTCGGTATAGTCCCCGTCGACGCGGTAGGTCGTGATCTCAAGCGGCAGGCCGTCGAGCAGGACGGTCACGGTGCCGTGCCTGAGCCCCGTCTCGATGAGCCGCTCGCCGGCAAAGACGCGCTCGACCTGCGCGGGCTCGGCATTGGTCGTGATGTCCCAATCCCCCGCCGCGCAGCCACGCAGCGCGTCGCGCACAGCCCCGCCGACGACATAGGCCTCCCAGCCCGCCGCCGTGAGACGATCGAGCGCCGTATGCACTTGTGACGGCAGGGTCAGCATGGGCAGCCTCCTCAGTTGTGGTGATAGATCTTCTTTTCCAGCGCAAAAATGCGGGCACTGAAGCTGCCGGCCGGCACGGCCGGGAGCGTTTCCGCATAGATCTCCATGCGGCTGTCGATGAGGTCAATGTATGACAGCAGCTCCGCCTCCGCGCACATGGGCCGCACGGCCGCGCCGAACTCCGGCTCGCCGTGGTGCGAGAGCAACAGGTGCTGCAGCAGCATGGACTTTTCCTCGGGAATGCCAAGCTCGCGCGCGGCATCCGCGACCTCCTGCGCCCCCATGACCAGATGGCCAAGGAGCTGCCCGGCCGTGGAGTACTCCGTCACAATGCCGAGATCGGAAAACGCAAACTCCCGCTCCTTGCCGAAATCGTGCAGCAGCGTGCCGGTCAGCAGCAGGCTGCGGTCAATGACCTCCGGATACAGGCCCGCGAGAAAATCCGCCGTGCGCAGCATGTTGTAAGTATGCATCAAAAGGCCGGACAGGAAACTGTGGTGCACGCTCTTCCCGGCCGGAATGCGCCGGAATGCATCGAGGTGCCGCGCCAGCATTGTCTCGGCCACGCTGCGGTAATCCGCGTCCGTGATCGAGGCGACCAGCCGCTGCACGTCCGCCAGCGCGGCGTCCGCGTCGATGGGCGCCGTCGGCACGAGCAGCGCCGTGTCATAATCGTCCGCCGCCTCGGCCATACGGATGCGGTGGACGCTGATCTGCAGCGCACCGCGGTATTCCGAGACGCTGCCGCGGATCTTTACGACGCGGCCGGTATCGTCCGGGCGCGCGCCGATCGGGCCGCTGTAGTCCCAGATCTTGATCTCCACGCTGCCCGTGCGGTCGCAGATCGTGCCGCTGAGAAACGGCTTGCCGCTGTTGGTCGTCTTGAGCGCCGCCGCGCGCAGAATATAAAAGCCCTCGACATCCATGCCGGGGAGCATATCCGCAATGGGTTTGTTGTATTCCATTCTGGTTCCGCCTTTCTCGCCTGTCATATCAAAAAAGGCGCAGGAGAGTACCCGCGCCTTTTATCCGTCATACAGTATTTGATTTTAGCACCTTGTGCCGGCAAAAGCAAGCCGGGCCGTCACTTTTCCGCCGCCTGATAGCGTTTGCCGTACTTGCCGTATTTCCCGTACCGCTGATAGTACCCGTTTTTCCTGCTGCCGACCTGGTTCATGACCGCACCGAGCACCTTGCAGCCGCTCTTTTGCAGCATGTCCACCACTTCCTGCGCCTGCGGGGCATGGACCCCTTCGCCGATGACGAAGATCGCGCCGTCGCACTTGGATGCGACCACAGCCGCGTCGACCACCATACCCAGCGGCGCAGTATCCAGCAGGATATAGTCATAGATCTCCTTGGCAGAGGTAAGGAACTGATCGAAGTAATTGCTGGAAAGCAGCTCGGCAGGGTTCGGCGGATACTGACCGGAAAAAACAATGTTGATCCGCGGTTCCTGCACACGGTAAAGCACATCCACCACTCTGCACTGGCCGGAAAGCAGCTCACTCAGGCCGCGCGGATGCTTCACGTTGGAGTAGCGGCCGGCCATGACCGACTTGCGCATATCCGTGTCCACCAGCAGCACCCGCTTGCCAAGCTCTGCGAGACTTGCCGCCAGATGCATCGAGATCGTCGTCTTGCCCTCGTTCGTGCCGGAGCTGGTGATGGCGATCGTCTTGATATCCGCGCCGCAAAACTGGATGTTCGTGCGCAGGACCTTGTACGCCTCCTGCGTGAAATATTCCTCCATGCCCGGGAGCCGAAGCATCACTTCATTTGCCATGATTCTCACCCTTGTCCTTCCCTGCGCCGCCGGTCCCGGCCGCCTGATACGCATACACGCTGCTGCTCCGGGATCGATAGTACCCGCGCTTGCCCTTTTGCGCCTTCCCGATATACGGGATCTCACCAAGGACGCTGATGCCGAGATAGTTTTCCACGTCCTCCGGCGTGCGGATCTTGTCATCGAGCAGGAACACGAGCAGCTTGACCGTGTACATCAGCACAGCTGCGACCACAGCCGTCAGCACATATACCTTGGCGCCAAGCGTGTTGCAGGGCTTCTCGTTGAACGTTCCGTATTCATAGAGATTCACCTGCTCAAAGCCCATTGCCTTGGCAATGCTCTCCGCGCCGACCTGGCAGATCTTATCCACGACACGCTGTGACAGCCGGGCGTCCCCGGTCTTGACGGTCACTTCCAGGATACGTGTGTTGTCCGGGTTGACCGTCGAAATATTCTTGGACAGCTCCCTATACTCCATATCCAGATCCAGGTCGTCTATGACCTGATCGAGCACCGCATGGCTCTTGAGCATATAGGTGCAGTCATTGACCACATTCAGCGCCAGAGAGAAGTCCGAGGAAGTGTATTTGTAGTCCTCGCCGTTTTCCTGCTTGAGAATGTACAGTGTCGCCGTAGACTGGTACTGCGGATCAAAGGTCAGCCGGTTCACGGCAAACACTGCCGCGCAGCACAGCACGGCCGCTGCCGCCATCAGCCACAGACTGCGCAGAAACACCTGCCACAGGTCCTTGAGCGTTACCGTTCGTACATTGGATTCACGTTTCATGTCTTAATCCTTCCCGATGTATTCATCCCTGAGTATGCGCTGCGGGTTGTCCGCAAAGAGCAGCCCGGCATATGCCGCGCCGTATTTCTCCGCCACAAATGCATGGCAGGCACTGAGTCTCGGCGGGCGGCGGTCCATATCGTGTGCATCCGAGGCAACGATATCCACCAGGCCGTGGCGCAGCAGCCTGCGTGCAGCACGCTTCGCACCGAGGCCGAAATCGCCCATGATCGACTGGCTGTCCAGCTGAAGGATCACGCCGCTGTCGGACAGCGAGCAGATCGTCCGCATATCGCCCCGCAGAGAACGGTACACTTCCGTGTGCGCGAGCACGGGCGTATATCCGGCGTTGAGCAACTGGTCGAGCGCTTTCGTGATCGTATACAGCGACACATCGTCCGAAAAGTCCACCAGCAGGTACCGGCTGCCGTTGAGCGTACGGCAGGTGCCGGCATCCAGCCAGCTCAGGCACGCCGGGTCATAGTGCAGCTCATTGCCGAGGTACAGCACAAGATCCGGGTACCGTTCCGCTGCGTAAGTTCTCAGCTCCGCATACCGCTGCAGCGCCTCATCCGCGTGCTCACCGTAATATCCGGGGTGGCAGTGCGGCGTAAAGCAGATCGTGCGCGTGCCGTCGGCATAGGCCGCGTCGAGCATGGCTCTGGAGGTTTCCCGGTCCTGCGCACCGTCGTCAACGCCATAGAGCATATGGCAGTGCATATCCGCGTAGTTCATGTTTTCCGCCACACCATTCTGTCCACAATGCCGGTATAGCTTTGGATGAGGCGCACGACCTTGCCGCTCACGTTTTCATCCGTGTAGTCCGGCACCGGCACGCCGAACGCGCCGTCCCGCTGCATCGCCACCGCCGTGTCGATCGCCTGCAGCACCTGCGGCGCCGTAATGCCCGCCAGGATGAAGTTCCCCTTGTCCAGCGCCTCCGGCCGCTCGGTCGAGGTGCGGATGCACACCGCCGGGAACGGATGCCCGGCCGACAGGAAAAAGCTCGCCTCCTCCGGCAGCGTGCCGCTGTCGGACACGACGCAGTAGGCATTCATTTGCAGGCAGTTGTAATCATGAAACCCCATGGGCTTGTGCTGAATGACCCGCGGATCGAGCCGGAAGCCGCGCTGCGCGATCAGCTTCCGGCTGCGCGGGTGGCAGGAATACAGCACCGGCAGATCATAGGTCTCCGCCATGGCGTTGACCGCCTGCATCAGGCTCAGGAAGTTTGCCTCCGTGTCCATGTTCTCCTCGCGGTGCGCCGAAAGCAGGATATACCTGCCCCGCTCCAGCCCCAGCCGCTCCAGCACATCGCTGGCACAGATCTGCTCCAGATTTGCGCGCAGCACCTCGGCCATCGGGCTGCCGACGACATATGTGCGCTCCTTCGGCACGCCGGACGCGTTCAGATACCGCCGCGCGTGCTCCGAGTAGCACAGGTTCACATCCGCCGTCACATCCACGATCCGGCGGTTCGTCTCCTCCGGCAGGCACTCGTCAAAGCAGCGGTTGCCCGCCTCCATGTGGAAGATCGGAATGTGCAGCCGCTTGGCCGCGAGTACGGACAGGCAGGAATTCGTATCGCCCAGCACGAGCACGGCGTCCGGCTGCGTCTGCACCATGAGGGCATAGCTTTTGGCGATGATATTTCCGATCGTTTCGCCGAGGTCCGTGCCGACCGCGTCCAGATAGTGATCCGGTGCGCGCAGACCGAGATCCTCAAAAAACACCTGATTGAGCTCATAGTCATAGTTCTGACCGGTGTGGACGAGGATCTGCTCAAAATACCGGTCGCACGCCTGAATGGTCGCCGACAGGCGGATGATCTCCGGCCGCGTGCCGAGGATTGTCATCAGTTTCAGCTTGCCCATGTCAGACCTCCTCAAAAAACGTATCCGGATGCCCGGCGTCAAAGGGTTCGTTCGCCCACATGACCGTCACGAGATCGTCCGTGTCGCTCAAATTCGTGATGCTGTGCGTATATCCGGGCAGCATATGCACCGCCTCGATCTTTTCCCCGGAAACGTCGAACGTCCGCACGGTGTCCGAGCCGATCCGCCGCTCCCGAATACGGGCGCGGCCGGACACAACGATGAAAAATTCCCACTTTGTGTTGTGCCAGTGCTGGCCCTTCGTCACGCCGGGTTTGGAAATATTCACACTCACCTGCCCACAGCCGGCTGTCCGCAGCAGCTCCGTGAAGCTGCCGCGCGCATCCGTGTGCATCGTCAGGGGGAATCTCGTTTTCTCCTCCGGCAGGTAAGACAGATAGGTCGCATAGAGCTTCTTGGCGAAGCTGCCGGCCGGCATCTCCGGCAGCAGCAGCGTCTCCGGCTGCGCATGAAACCTGCGCAGCAGCGCCGCAAGCGCTCCGAGTGATACCGTATGCGTCACAGATACCGTGCAGAGAGCTCCCTCGCGCGTTTCCGTCCCGGACAGCGCACGAATGAGCTCATCCACGACGTCGTCGATATACGCCAGCGTCAGGACCGTTGCTTCATCGTGGATCGTGATCGGCAGGCCATGCGCGATGTTGTGACAAAATGTTGCCACAACGCTGTTGTAATTGGGCCGGCACCACTTGCCGAACAGATTCGGGAAGCGGTAAATGCACGTGCGCGCGCCGGTCTGCGCGCCGTAGGCACGCACCAGCTCCTCCGCCGCACGCTTGGATACACCGTAAGGATTATCCTGCACGGCCTGCACAGATGACGCCAGCATTACCGGGCACGGGTTGCCCACCCGCTGCAGCGTCTCCAGCAGCGTCTGCGTCAGCGCTGCGTTCCCGCGCTGAAATTCCGCCGCCTCTTTCGGGCGGTTCACACCCGCAAGATGGAACACGAAATCCGCCCGACGGCAATACGCCTCCAGCGTTTCCGGCGTGTCTGACGAACCGAAGGTATCCACTTCCCCGACCTGCAGCGCGCCGCGCGTGCGGTCCTTCCCGTCGCGGACGGCCTCGAGCGCCGCCACCAGATTCTTGCCCACGAAGCCATGGGCTCCTGTCACAAGTATGTTCATGTTCTCTGCTCCCACGCTTCCAGCTCTTTGCGTATGTACGCCAGACTCAGGAGCTTTTCCTGAATCTCCGGGATCGTCAGCTGCCTGGTATTGCTGCTGTTAAACTCCGTGAGCGGATTTCGCTGCGTATCACCGGCCGTAAAATACTGATCGTAGTTCAGCCCGCGCTTGTCGCACGGAACGCGGTAAAAATTCCCCAGATCCTCGGCGTGTGCGCACTCCTCGTTCGTCAGCAGGGTTTCATAGAGCTTCTCGCCATGGCGGATGCCGATGATCTTGACCTCATTGTCCGCATGGAACAGCTCCAGCAATGCCCGCGCCTGATCGCCGATCGTGCAGGCCGGCGCTTTCTGCACCAGAATATCCCCGTTCGTGCCATGCACGAACGCGAACAGCACCAGATCGACCGCCTCTTCGAGCGACATGATAAAGCGCGTCATGGCCGGCTCCGTGACCGTGATCGGTACTCCGGACTTGATCTGCTCGACCCACAGCGGGATCACGCTGCCGCGTGAGCACATGACGTTGCCGTAGCGCGTGCAGCAGACCTTGGTCCTGCGGCTCGTGCGGCTTTTGGCCACAACGACCTTTTCCATCATGGCCTTGCTGGTGCCCATGGCATTGACCGGGTAGGCCGCCTTATCCGTCGACAGACAGATCACCTGCTCCGCTCCGGCATCGATGGCCGCCGTCAGGACATTGTCCGTGCCGATCACGTTCGTGCGCACGGCCTCCATCGGGAAAAACTCGCACGACGGCACCTGCTTGAGCGCAGCCGCGTGAAAGACATAGTCCACGTCATGCATCGCATCCCGTATCGATGCCGGTTCGCGCACATCGCCGATGTAAAAGCGGAGCTTGTCCGCATACTCCGGGTATTGGAGCTGATAGGCATGGCGCATGTCGTCCTGCTTTTTCTCATCCCGCGAGAAAATGCGGATCTCACCGATGTCCGTCGTCAGAAAGCGGTCGAGCACGGCATTGCCGAACGAGCCGGTCCCGCCGGTGATCAATAGCGTTTTTTCTTTCAATTGCGTCATAACATTGCCTCATTTTTCTTCGTCCTGCGCGTCGGAAGAACGTTTTTGAGCAGAATCGCATCCAGCATCATTTTTGCGTTCGGGCGCAGGTCCCGCACCAGGGACGGAAACACAAAAATCGTCGTTATTTGCGTGATCAGGGAAGCCGCCGCCGCACCGGATGCGCCCCACGCGGGGATCATCAAAGCGTTGAGCAGCACGTTGGTTGCCGCAGCGCCAATATAGATCGGCGTCAGATACTTCTGCTTGTTTTCACATACCATCCACGCATTTCTGGCCACACCAAGATAGGAAAAAGCGGTATACCACGTAATGATCTGAAGCGGCCCCACGGCCGGGAGATACGCTTCCCCGTAAAGGATGCGCACGATCAGGCCGGCGGCAGCCGTTATCACGGCCGACACGAGCACGGACAGATAAAATACGATCGCATATAGCTGCCGGTTCCGTTTTTCATATACCGCAGCGCTTTCCAGATGTGCCTGCATGATCGAGGGATACATCGAATCAATGATCGCGGAAAGCACAAAAACCCACATGGAGCAAATACTTGTGGCGACCGCATAATAGCCGACCGCCGCTTCGCTGAGCATATGCTTGAGCATAAAGCGATCCGTGCAGTTGTAGATCGCGACCATCATGCCGCAGAGGATAAAGCTCTTGCTGCCTGCAAGCAGCTGTTTGCCTTTTTCCCAGGAAAACGCCAGCCTTGGGCCGCCGTTTTTTCGATACGCGATCAGCAGCACGACTGCCGCGACGATGTAATCAAGGGATGTTGCCAGCGCAAACCAGCGGACGTCCATCCTGCAGATCAGAAGTATGACCTTATAAGCCGATACGACCGTATATGAAATGGAGGTGGCAATGGCAGAGAATTTGGATTGCAGCCGGGCCTGAAACCAGTAATTGATCGTGTCAAACACCTGAAACAGCAGTGACAGACTGCACAGCGCCACCACCACGATGGTCAGCGTTTCCCCCGCATCCACGATGCAGACAAGACCGACGATCATCACCGCCGAAAGGAAACTGGACGCCGCACGCAGCACCAGTGTTGTGCCGACCGTCACGCCCTCCTCCTGCGGATGGTCAACAAAATCCTTGACAATCACGGAGTTGATGCCAAGGGTGCAAAGTGCTGTAAAGAACGTGATATACAGCGCTGCATAGTTGATGAGGCCGTAGTTGCTGGGCCCCAGATACCGTGCTGACAACAGGCCGATGAAAAATGTCAGCAGCATGTGAAAGACTTTTCCGGCAATGATCCACCCGGCATTCCGGACAACTTTTCTTCCGGTCGTCATCAGATCATGCATGCGGCAGTTCCCGAATGACCCCTGCCGGGACACCGCCGACCAGAACATCTTCCGGAACGTCACCGACGACGCACGCGCAGGCGGCAACAACGCTGCCGTCCCCGACGGAAATCTCCCCGCAGCATGTGCTGCGGGCGCCGAGCCACACACCGCTGCCGATCGTGATCTGATAACGCTCCCCCAGCCCGGCGCGCCGGTCATGACCGCCGATCCGGTGGCCGCCTGTGAGGAAGGTAACATCCGGCGCAACATCGCAGTTATCGCCGATCATGACCACGCCATTGCCATGAATCGTCAGGTTCCTGCCGACCCAGCAATTCGCGCCGACAATGAGCCGCCCGGTATTAAAAACAGGGCCGACGATCTTCGTGTTGCTGCCGATCGTATAACCGATACGCTTCAGGAGCCACCGTTTGATGCCAAAATATTTTGTACCGGCAAAAACATGGTTCACGAAATACATCGTGCATCTGCGCTTGATGGACGAAAAATTCATGTCACAAACCAATCCTCATGTAGAATCTCCGCTCTGCTGCATGGACCGCGCTCGAACAGGTCTGGAAACGCATCGCCATTCATGATCGCCTGTGATAGCTGCAGAAGCCGTTTCGCAGCCACTTCCGCATTCCACAGGTCGGCGATCGTGTGGTAAGCCGCATCTCCAAGCCGGCGCTGCCGCTCCGGCTCCTCCAGCAGACGCTTTATCGACGTATACAGCGTCTCCACGTCGCCGGACGGATAGATCAGCCCGTTTTGCCCGTGCCCGATCAAATACGGGACCGATCCGGCCGCGTCACTGGCGACCACCGCGCAGCCGCTGTTCATCGCCTCATTCACGACTGCGCCCCAGCCTTCCCGCCGGTCGCTCGTGAACAGGAAGATGCCCGCGCGCTCCATATGCGCGCGCACCTGCTCCGGCGGCATCGTCCCAAGCAGCTGCACGGAATCCTGGAGGGCGTATGCATCGATCATCTGCCGCAGTTGCGCTTCCATCGGTCCGGCTCCGATCATATTCAGGTGAAAAGAGCAGCCGTCCTGCCGGAGCTGCCATGCGGCCGAAAGCACATCATCCGGGTGCTTCAAGTCCAGAAAGCGGCCGGCCCAAAGGATCTCCGTCGGATCCTTTTGACGCACAAGCGCGTCCGGTTCGGCATAGATCCTCGTCTCCGGAAAGTATCCCCACCGGTAGGCTCGGTCACGGAACAGACCGAATTCCGCATAATCGCCCGCTGCGAACGCACTTGCGGCCAGGAGATAGACCGGCCGGCTCGCCGGATTTTTGCAATGCCAGCGAACATAGCGCGGCAAATACTTCAGCGGTTCCGCTCCCTGCTTCAAAGGCCGCTCCGAATACCGGAAGATCAGTTGTCCCCGGCGCTTTCTCTGCCGGAGATAACGCTCCTGCGCGGACCCGAAAATGACCACATCCGCGTCTGTCATCCATGCGCGTGTTTTCTTTGTGTCCCCCGTCTCGTATTCTGTGTACACATAGGCCGGCTTTTCTTCCCGGCCATACCCCAGCTGGCGGCGCTCCTGACGCATCGGCGTTGTTTCGACGAATGTAAAATCATCCTGAACGGCATCATACAGTGCGTCGGAAAGCGCGCGTTGATGATGGTTGAAGTAATTTGAGATAAAAGCTACCTTCATATGGCTCCTTGCTCCTTGTATAGCGCCTCCGCCCCTGCCGCACCGCCAAGGATCATCAAAAACGCCAAAAAGAAATAGGGGTTTGCATCGATCACGGGTTCCAGCGTGCATATCAGCATCACGCCGGCAACAACATAAGCGACCGCATCCGCCAGAATGGCATTTTCGCGCGCGCGCAGGCAGGCAACAGCCCTTTTTACACAAGCCAGACTGGTAACTGTAAAAATGGCAAACATCCAAAACGGGAAAGCCCCCGCCTTGTTGTAAATATCCAGCCACAGATTGTGCATCCATTTTCCTCCCACTGCGGAGGTCATTTTCTGGCCGCCGAACGGATGCAGGAACCAGTCTCCCGAAGTGAAAAAGGAGACCCATGCGCGGAGCCGCGAAGTCCGTTCATCGTAAAAGAACCGGCGGACGATTTTCAAAGACAGCAGGTTTGTCCGGATGTTGTGTACATTCAGGTATACCGCCAGAGAAAAGAGGACGGCCGCCAGAAAAAGCACGCAGATCAAGGCTGCCTTTTTCGCGCTTGTGACCTTTGCATCCTTCACCCACTGCACAAAGCGAACCACAAGAAGAATGGCAATTATCAGGATCATGGAGCGATGTGCAAAAAAGGCCACTTCCGCAGTGCCGACCGCCAGCACCGCGAAACACAACAGCTTTTTTTGTATGGAACAGGCGGAAAACAGAGAGCTGATCGCCCAGGAAAGCGCAAACGTCAACAACAGGCAGGTGGAAATGACGGAGACGATATCCTGCCTCCAAAAGTCGACCGACAGTCTCTGATAGGCATACTGCGCATAGTAGCCCGACCGCAGATATGCGATCAGATTCAGCACGCCGTGCGCAAAAAAACCGCATGCGATCATGGTCAAAAGCCGCCTGAGCGCCCGTTCTCCTCCGCTGTGCAGAACATAATACTTCCCGAACAGATACGCCGCCCACGGCCCCCATAAATAGACGATCAGGCTCTTTACCTCAAAGTCGTAATAATAGGTATACGCAATGAAATAGGAAACGGAAAAGAGCACGAGCGGGATCTCCCGCATGCCGAAGGACACAGACCGGCTCTCAAGCAGGAGGTACACAAACGTCAGCAGAAGGAAAAAATATCCCGGTAAATTAAAAGCGCCCAGCGCAAACAGGAAAAGCAGCCCTCCGACAAACACAGAAAGCACATTTGCCGTTTCATATGTTTTTCTCAGTCTCATGTTGCTTCTCCAACAGTTGTTCATACAGCGCAAGATACGCCTGACTCATCCGTGTATCTGACAGCTGGTCTCGTTTCCCGCTCAGGACTTGCTTCCAATACGCCTTTGGGCGGGCGCTATACTCCAGCACTTTCTGCTTCATGGCCGGAATGTCTCCAAGCGCTACCACATCTCCGATCCCGTTATGGACCGCTTCCGCTTCGCCGCCCACGTCAAACCCGACGACCGGGGTACCGCAGGCGGCGGCCTCCAGGCAAACCGTAGGATAAGTCTCGTACCGGCTGCAGCAAACCACCACATCGGCAGCGCCATAGTACGCCGCCAGTTCCGTCTGATCCTTCACGTTCCCCAGAAACACGACATCTCCGCAATATCCGGCCGGCGCGTCCGCCCCGGCGACCGCAAACTGGAACGGAAGCGCATGCATTGCATCCACAAGCGCAAAAAACAGATCACTTCCCTTCGCCGGATCAAACGAAGGCGTAACCAGCAAGACCAGCTTTCGCTGCCCGGTTTTCAGGTTCTCCCGGACGCGGCCGCGATCGTACCGATCCGAGAAAACGCGCAGGTCAATGCCATTGTTGATCTTGCAGATCCGATGCTCTCGCAGGATCGGCGAGACGGAAGCGCGCTGGCAGATCCATTCCGAAACGCCAACGACCGTCAGCTCCGAAAAGCCATGAAACGCGTCATACATTCTCCGAAATTCACTTGCCGTGCGGTCAAGCAAAAGGCTGCCGGTAGCCTCTCTCAGACGCGGACAATGGCCGCAGCCGACTTTCCACCGTTCACAGGACCCGGCATGCGCGCAGTTGCCGGTATACATAAACTCCGCATGCAGGGTCAGGACCGTGGGAATGTGATGTTCCTTCAAAAACAGAATCACGCGGGGAATGTTGGCAAAAAAGCCGTTCATGCACTGCAGATGCACGACATCCGGCCTCTGCATCCGCAGAAATTGTAGCAGCTGCGATGTTGAAAGGAAACAGCCGCCGTAAGGGTCCCCGCACACTCTGGATCTGACATTGTTATATTTTGCAAGCAGCTCACAACCGACCTTCTTCGTCAGCGGCGCGTCCGATTTCCGGCCGCGGCCGTAGATCACGAAGGATCGTTCACCCGAATCACAGACAGTGTGATGAATGGAGGCCGTTATTTTCCCGGTGCTTCCATATGGGTACACGCAATTGATATGTAAAACATACAAAATAACGTTCTCCGTTCTCTTGTCCCCGGTGCATCAAAAAAGGCCGTATCCATGCACTGCCTGCGCAAATACACAGGCAGTGCATGGATATATACAGGGATTATTTGTCTCTCGAAATATGCGCGATATTCTGATTCACGGCATACAGCTCCGCATACGAGCCGGCCGCGACGGACAGCGTCACCTGCCTGCTGCCCCTGAAGGCGTTGTCGCCGATCATGGACACGCCCTGCGGCACATACAGATCCGTCAGGCCGTACATATTACCAAATGCCAGCACGCCGATCGAACGGACCGTCTCCGGCAGGACAACGCTCGTGACCTGGAAATCGTAGTAGAAGCCGGTCACTTCGATCTTCTCCAGCTTGCTGCCCTCGGCGAAGGTGATGCTGGTGCACTCATACAGGTGTGAGAACGCATATCTGCCGATGGACGTGATGCCGGCGCCGATCTCGATGCTCTTGATCTGGTCCCGGTAGCCGACCCACGGCGTCACCAGCTGGCTCTCGTAGTCCGAAACCGCGCCCGTGCCGCCGATCTCCAGCTTGCCGCTGTCATACAGCGTCCACGTCGCGTTCTCTCCGCAGCTGCCCGACGCAACCACGACCGGAACGTACGCTCTGGTAGTATAGGCGATTTGATTCGCCGCGGCATAGGTCTCCGAATAGGTCCCGGCCGCGACGGACAGCGTCACCTGCCTGCTGCCCCTGAAGGCGTTGTCGCCGATCATGGACACGCCCTGCGGCACATACAGATCCGTCAGGCCGTACATATTACCAAATGCCAGCACGCCGATCGAACGGACCGTCTCCGGCAGGACAACGCTCGTGACCTGGAAATCGTAGTAGAAGCCGGTCACTTCGATCTTCTCCAGCTTGCTGCCCTCGGCGAAGGTGATGCTGGTGCACTCATACAGGTGTGAGAACGCATATCTGCCGATGGACGTGATGCCGGCGCCGATCTCGATGCTCTTGATCTGGTCCCGGTAGCCGACCCACGGCGTCACCAGCTGGCTCTCGTAGTCCGAAACCGCGCCCGTGCCGCCGATCTCTAGCTTGCCACTGTCATACAGCGTCCACGTCGCGTTCTCTCCGCAGCTGCCCGACGCAACGACTGACGCGTCACCGGGGCCCACCAGGACGCCATCCTCGCCGAACAGGTAAGTACCGGCCTGGATCAGGCCATTGGTCTTGTCAACATAATGCACGCCCGTTGCCATAACGCCATCCTGATCGGCATAGTAAATGTTCCCGCCGATCTTGACAGCGCCCGCATAATACGGCTTGCCCATAACGAAATACTTGACCGTGCCATTGACTTCGGCAAACTCCCGGTCAAACATGGCGCCGTCATCACCGAAGGAATAATACCCGGGTTCCACTATGCCGTGCGCGGCATTTGCATCCACATACCGGCCGCCAGTGGTCATGACATACGCGCTGTTGAAGTAATAGTATCTTCCGTTCTCTTCCCAGAGACCGATCTTTGCAATACCGTCAACCAAATAATAAGCGGTATCGCCAACACGATAAATGCCCGTGGACGTAACAGGATACTGGAGCACACCGGCATCATCAAAGACATACATCTGACTGCTGCCGCCTGTTGAGAGCTTGACGAGCATGGTTCCGGTCGCCGCGCGGCAGTTCATGTCAAAATGATACGTCTTTCCGCGCAGTGTAAACCACGTATTGCAGAGCTTACGTCCTGCCCAGTAGAATTCAAGATGACCATCCTGCTTGCTCTGCACCCAGTAACCATTGTACAGCTTGTAGTCACGAAAATCATAAGGCACGCCATCCACGCCATGCCGGCCGTCGGAAATTGCGTAATATGTCTCCGCGTCAAAATAATAATAGTCGCCGTCTACATCCAGCCACCCGGAAGAAAGCGTGCCGATCTTCGCATAGCGGAGGCCGATATCGTCGCGAATAAACCCGGTGTATTTCACGCGCTCGGCACAAATGCCGTCCGTACCGAAGTCATAGTAAAAGTCACCGGAGCCGTCGGGTGCAGCGACCTTCTGGATGCCGGTCAGTTTTTCACCGCTGCGATAGTAGGAATCGTCCTTCCAGCCGGTCAGCGGCACACCGTCCGCATACAGTTTTCCATCCGTATAAACACCGTCAAATGCGGCTGCACAAACCGTGCACTGCAGCACGCCGTCCACAAAGCCGTAGCTGTGTCCCGCGGCCGGGATCGTAGTGCCCCAGTCTACCACAGAATTGCAGCTCTCGCAATAGGTGCGGCCGGTATAGCCATCCTCCGTGCAGGTGGCAGCCTGATCAGGCAGCGCTGCGGCAGTGTGGATATGGCCGCCGTCCCACGCGTCGTAATAGGCCTTGCCCTCGGCGGTGGAGATCATATCCTTCGCCATCTTGTACATTTCGGTATCCACATGAGGGCCTTCGCCGGAGAAGGTATCGGTCGTACCGTCGACAAAGGTCACAAGGCCGCGGTCGATCTCCATGCTGATATCGACCGGCCAGAACTCCTTCATATCGCGGAACTGCTTATAGGTAAAGGCCGGCTGTCCGTTCTTCGTGCCGCTTTCGTAAGTGTAGCCCGTTTTGAGCTCCCATGTGCGGATGGGCAGCGAAGCCAAAACGCCCTCGCCTGTATCGGCATTGCTGCCGGTGCGGGTGATGGTGATGGCAGCGATATTCTCATCATCCTGAATAGAATATGTCGCCTCAAAGCCGGGGGCCACAGTCATGTGCTCCAGCTCCCAGCGGCTCATGTTGTTCAGGTCGATATCGACCGTGACAGACTGGACCTTCTCGATATCTGTCGCCACAATATCGGCATACCAGACAGAACCGAGCTTGATCTTATCGAGAGAAGGATCGTGGGCCACGACCTTCACGGTAGATTTGCCGGAATTCGCCTGCACATTGATCGTGCGGATCACAGAGGCGTAGTTGCCCTGATTATCGCAGATAGAGAACTTGACATGATGCAGGCCGTCGGCCAAGACAGCGTCAACAACGGAGAATACGCCGTCCTTGAAGGTGCACGCAGTTTCCACGCCGTCGATATAGGCCTTTGCCGTCGCGCTGTCAAGACCGGTATAGTTATTCTTCTCCATGTTGTCGGCGACCTTTGCGCCGAAGCTGATCGTGCTGTCGGCAACCGTCTGGCCGTTCAGCGCGACGGCATCGGACATAGAACCGGTGGCATAGGTCACATCGCCGAATATCGGAGCCTCGCGATCGGCTACCGCGTCGGAATAGTCGACGGTAATATCGTCGACATACATGACGTAGCGTCCGTTATAGGACTTGTGCTGGTTGTAGTAATAGTCATAAGCGGCGCCGTCACGGTCCGAAATATAGAACTGGACCATATAGTAGTCGATCAAATCCAAACCCTTGTAACCGCTCAGATCGATGGACAGATAGTGCCAGCCGGGTTCCTGATACTGGTTCACAAAGCCGGCCGTGGAAGCGACGCCGTCGCTCAAGGTGTTTGTGAGCGAACTGCTTGCGCGGACATACTCGCCCGCATCGTTCAGAACCAGCGGATATACCACATAACGGATCCATGCAGAAACATCCTCATCGGAGATATAGATCCACATGCCCAGCTTTGTAGCATTTTCATATTTCTTTTCTTCACCCTTATAGTGAAGGGCGGTCATCATATAGCCGGACTCCAGAGAGTTGCCGTAGTTGATATCCAGCGCCATAGCGCCGTTGCCGCTGTGGACCTTGCCGGTCTCTGCGGTCACGGGATAGACCTTGCCTTCGGGAAGCACATAGTTGTATTTCGGATAGCTGAGTTCAAACATGCTGGTATCGCCGTCTTCAAAATCGAAAACGACCTCCGAGCCTTTGCCGAGCTTGATTTTGGACGTTGCCTGCACATCCGTACCGTTAACAGTCGCCGTGATCGCGCTCTCCGTCACGCTGCCATCACCAGCGGTGAAATCGAGTCCCTGGATCGTACCGATCGCAGCATTGGCCAGCGAAAACGTCAGATCCTCCGCCTTGAGCTTCACCTGATTCAGGCCATAGGTCGCAGACAGGCCCAGCGTGATCGTCTGCCCAAACGGCGCCGTCATCTCGTCACTGTCGAACGCCAGCTTCTCCGGCAGAACGGCATGGATCGTCAGAGAACCAACGCTGCTGCCCTGATACACTGCCGTCAGCGTTACATCGCCGGCGGTACCGGCCGTCAGAACGCCGTCCGCATAGGTACCGTTGGACACCTGATAGGTAATATCGGACGGGATCTCGGCGGACGTTCCCGCGGGAGAAACGCCGGAAATCGCAACATTGGTCGCAGTGCCCGGCGTGACATACGTATCTTCCGCCTGCATCGTGACGTGATCGAACGTGTTGGACGGCACCGCCGTAGAGGCGATCATCAGGCCGGAAGAGATGGAACGCTCAGAGCCGTCCGACGGACGGTTGATGACACGTACCTGATCCGTGCCCTCCTGACGTGCCGCAAACGTGGTAGAACCGCCGCCATCGAGATTGACAGCTGCAACACAGCCGGCCTCGAGCATGATCTGCGCCAGCTCATGCATCGTTCCGCCGCAGGAAAACGGCTCCTGACGACCGTCGAGCACCATCATCACGACCTTACCCTCGGCCGTGACACCGACGCAGGTGCGTGAATGGCGCTGCGTGTTATAAGAGCCGCTGATGTCGGCCGTCACGTCTTTCCCGTCGCGCACCAGCCACTGAGAGCCCGCAACTGCCTGCCAAATCGTGCTGTTGCCGTCGGCGTCCACATAGTTGCCGATATTCTTTGCGTAGTCAATGACCGCCGTTTTGCCGTCCTTGAGAATGGCGAAGAAGTTATCATAGCTGCTGGTGCCAAAAGACACGCCGTCAATATAGGTGATGCCCATCGGCTGACCGGTGGTCATATTGTAGAAAGATGCATTCACACCCGCCACAACATTGTAATGCTCACTGATGTACTGCGGATCACTCGGATCGCTGTATTTCTGGTTGGCATACGCGATCTGATTGGTCAGCTTGTCCATGCCCATCACGCCGTTTTCATGCTGCTTCAGATAGGAAGTCTGAACCACAACATCATCCCGGCTGATGTCCGCAGTGGCCACATAGTATACCATCTGTTTGCCGTCTTTGGCGTAGGCATAATTGGTGTACTGCTCTACGCCCGGGGCAAGCGTTGATTCCGTATGCTGAAACACGTCATGTGTTTCAGAAACGAAACTTCCGTTTCCGCCGCTTGTATCTGCCGCAACAACAGCGCCCGGAACGAGGCTGATCGTCAGCACGACACAAAGGAGGAACGAAAAAATCTGTTTGAACAACTTTTTTCTCATCACTTTTCTCCTTTTTATTTTTTTCCCATGCTGATTACAGGAAAGCATTTCACAGATATTTCTCAGCGCAGCCGCCGCCCATGTGCACTTTCTATTCTTCAGGGCGCGGATCCGCCGCTTCATCGGCAAGCCGATAAGCGTGTTTCGGATCGCACACCACATAGTCATGGTGCCCTTTTTGCTGTTCAGGCGGAAGATCCGCCCGCCAGTCGCCGTACTTCTGCGTCAGGTACTGGTCATACCGGACAGGTATGCGGACAGGCAATCCCTCAAATACCGCCCACACGCCATCGCCGTATTGCTCCCTGGGCGCATAGTCCAGCTTCCCCTGCCAATTGCCATGATTACAAAGAATATCACTGGTTTTGGCCGGATACCGGGAGATCCGCTCCGTATATTTACGGGCAATCTGCGCAGTTCGTTTGGGCGTACCAAGGAGCCGGTCGACCAGATACAGCAGCTGCTCACCGCCGGATCTGTCCAGGCTGAACGCCGCGGCCAGCGCATGCTTATACAGACGCTTGAAAAACTCCAGCCGTCTGCGCGCAAGCCGTCCGTCCGGATAACCATCCAGCGGGAACACATCTATGAAAATGCCGTGGTGGATCGGCAAATGCCTTGCGCTCTTCTCAATATAGGTCGTATTGGAATCCCTGAGCTTGCTGTAGATCGCCGGAAAAGCCGGATCCGTGCGATAATTCTGGACAAACAGATGCTCCGGCAGAAGCGCTGCCGCATGTGCGCAGAATATCTCGTAGTCCTCCCGGTACAATGCCACGTCGATATCATCGTCCCAAGGAATGAACCCCCGGTACTTTGCGGCACCCAGCGCGCTGCCGCAAACCAGAAAGTACTTCAGGCCCAATTTCGCACACACCTGGTCAAACGCTTTCAGCAGCGCAAATTCGGCCTGCTGCAGTTCATTCATCATCGACAATGACACTTCCATCCGCGCCGATCCGATACCGGCTCTCCTCCGTTGACTGTGCGCCGCTGCTGTCTGTGGACGTAATGGTCTCCGTGCAGGTTTTAGATCCATCCGGCGCAGCTTCCGTCACCTTTTCCCGCGTCACGGTGGTGCCGTCGGCCAGATGATTCACTTTCGTTTCCGTGATGACTTCCGTACTATCCTGCAGCCTGCGCGTGGAATGTGTGATACATTCGCCGGAACCATCCTTGTTCTGCGTGTCGCTGATCGTCCTCGTTTCCTCGTCTCCGTTCGGGTAGGAGATCGTCATTGTCGTGTCCACAATGCGCGTACCGTCATCGCACGTCGTTGTGTTCACTGTTGACTGCACATAGGAACCATCCTCGGCAAGCTGTTCCGTCGTCTGGGTATCCGTTTTCATCTTATCCAGTTCCTTCTGCACTTCCCGTGAAGCATGCTGATCCGTTCCGCCAGAGGAAGCGCACCCGGCCAGTACCATCAGCGCAGCCAGAAACGCCGCCAGCATCAGCGCAGTTGCGCTTTTTCTTATGTGGAGTCGCACCCCGTGAACACTCCTTTCGACTCTCCGTCATGATCTTTTTCGCCGTCCGGCTTCCCGGGCAAGATCGGATCCGCCTGCCCGGGATCGCAGCCTGCATCCGCAGTCACACACTGCACGAGCGCATGCAGGCGCAGACTGTTTTTTTGCAAGTCATGGTACTTACCCGCCGCACGCAGCGCATTTTCCACAATTTCCTCCCGCGTTTGGGGGCAAAAGAGCGCCGTTTCCAGCATGGAGCCCAGCTCCTGCTGTGAAACCGCAACAAACGCACAGTTGTTGCGAATCAGGTGCTGCATGGACGCAATGTCCTCCGGGCCATAGGCCAGCAGCGGGATCCCGCTCGCAAGACTGTCTGCAATCTTGGTGGAAATAGAGCGCCTGACCAGCTCTCGGCTTTCCGCGTCAAACGCCTCTGCATGCAAAAGAAAATCCGTGCCCTGCAGCGCGCTTTGATGCTCCTCGCCGGACACGAAACCGTGCAGGCGGATGGAGCGGATGCCCTCCAGTGCTGAGAGAATGGTCTGCTCGGCTTCTGCAGTATAGACATCCAGAAAACAGTTCATCCCGTGTCTGGCGTTGCACGCGTCCAGCGCCTGTCCGAATTGAGACAGAGCGCACTCCCGATTCGGGCGCAGCGCGCCGAAATAGGAAATGCGGATCTCACCGTCATGGTCTTGATGCCGCACCCGCTCCCTCTGTGCGGCGCCGGTCATAATCACGGTTGCATCCGTACCGAATCTTTCGGTATAAACATCCCGGATCTCCTCGCAGATCGCCACCAAGTGGCGGGTTTGCGCCATCAACCGGTCCATTTTCCTCCGAAGCAGCCACAGCTGCAGGCGTCCCGCCAGCGTATCCGGCCGCTTCACGAAATAGTAATCGTCGCAAATATAGGTCACGATGGGGAGCCCGTACTCCCGGCTGATTTTCAGCGCAATATCATAGATCAGCTTTGCATAGCCGGGCGCCAGAAAGATACAGGTCGGTTTCTCCTGGTCGAGCCACCGGCGGAGCTGCGGCGTATACCAGCGTGAAAACTTCCACATCGCATCCCGCAGCAGCCGAACGGAAGGCGCCGAATTTGACCGGCGCTGATAAATCGACGCATCCGCTGCCCGCGCAAACGCCGCCGGTTTTCCGACCTGCAGGCACGCGTCGGCCACGGGGCCGCCGGGCGCATGAAGCCGAAAATAGCTGCCGAGGATCTCCTTATCCGTGACCCTGTAATAGGAGCGGCAGATGTCCACATCCGGATAGGACGGATAAATATACAGCTGGCAGAGTTCCTCGCTGGCAAACTGGGAAAACAACGCACAAAATGTTTTCCCCATATTGTTATATGTAGAAAAGCAGGTGTGGCTGATGATCAGGACCTTCACAGTGCGCCCCTCCGGTCATTCCCCTTCGCAGAATACTTTTTCACGCCGCCAACAGCGTACCCGCACATGGCCCGCAGGCTGGTGCCCAGATCAAGACCCAGGTATGTGCGATAGATCTCCCAACGGTGAACAGCGCTTTTCCACTTGTTGTTCGAGCGCGAATTCTTTGAAACCCGGTAATCCGCCAGGACCTCCGGCGTTCCGGAAGCAGAAAAACCATCCCGCAAAAGTCGAAGCCAGTAGGCATAATCCTCATGATAAAAGCCAGTTTCGAACGGATGCGTTTCCGCAAGCTCCCGGCGCAGCAGAACGGTCGAGCAGCTCAGCTCACTTCGTATCAGCATCCCGTCAAAATCCGTTGACGGCCCGACGATGAAGTCTGGGTACGCCTTCCGCCCCGCTTCATCGATCATGCCATAGGAACAGTAAAGGATATCCGCCCCGGTTTCCTTTGCCAGCAGCAGCTGCCGGGCCAATTTCTCCGGCCGCCAGAGATCATCCGCATCCAGCAGAGCCACATAATCCCCCCGGCAATACGAAAACGCGAGATTCCGGCTCTCTGCCGCGCCATGATTTTCCGCGCTGAAAACCGGCCGGATCCTGCCATCCTCTGCGGCAAGCGCGCGGATCCGATCCGCCGTGCCGTCTGTCGAGCAATCGTCCACAAGGATCAGCTCCCAGTCCGGAAACGTCTGCGTCTGCACGGAACGAACGGCCGCCTCTATGTACTTGTCCGCGTTATACGCCGGCATCACGACCGAAACCAGCGGCGCTGTCTGATCCTGCACTATCTTGCTCCCTCGTGGCGAAACACGACACCGATCGTCCGGAAGAGGCACTTGGCATCAAATGCCGCGGACTGATGCTCTATATACTCCATATCATAAAGGATCTTTTCTTCCGGCCGCAGCAGATACCCGCCGTTGACCTGTGCCCAGCCGGTCACGCCGGGCACCACCTGCAGGCGCTGCCGAAAGCCATGCACATATTCCTCAAACTTGGCATAAAAATATGCGCGCTCCGGCCGCGGCCCCACAAAGCTCATCTCTCCGCGAACGATGTTGATGAGCTGCGGAAGCTCATCCATTCGGCTTTTGCGCAACACTTTTCCAAGCTTTGTGCAGCGGGAATCATGCTCACGCGCCCACTGCGGACCGTCCCGCTCGGCATCCAGACACATGGTTCGGAACTTATAAATAGTAAAAGGAGCGCCGTCTTTACCAAGGCGTTCCTGCCGAAAAAGTGCCGGCCCGGGGGAATCCAGACGGATCAGCACCGCCAGGATCGCCATCGGGACCGCCAGGATTATCAGCAGCGCAATCGCACCGATCAGATCAAAAGCACGCTTTGCAAACCGATAGACCGGCTTGCGTTTTGGTGTCACGCGCTCTACGTAATACACGCACTGCGGCTGCTGTATTTGTGTTGTAGCAGTTGACATCTGTTGCCATTCCCATCGCTTTCCTCGATCGTGCCCGGCAAACGGTGCATACCGCGCGCCTGCGCCATATCTGCGCTTTGTAATAACAAGCCATCCGACAAAACCTCTTAAAATATAGCATATATCGACGTGCTTGGCAACAGATAATGTAAAAAAATTAATTAAATGGAGGGGGGGGCAGAAATTTACATTTCGCAAATTTCTGCCCCCCCTCTGCAATATTCATATGTTTGTTACTCCGCCAGAGACTGCGCCACCCGCTTTCCAGTCGGCGTGGCGGCAAGGCCGCCGAGGCCGGTCTCGCGCAGGCTGGCCGGGAGCGCATCACCGACCTCGCCCATGGCATCGATGACCTCATCGACCGGGATGCGGCTCGTGATGCCGGCGACGGCCATATTCGCCGCGCTCACGGCATTGACCGCACCGATGACATTGCGCTTGACACACGGTACCTCGACCAGGCCCGCGACCGGGTCACACACCAGACCGAGCAGATTGCCGAGCGCGATGGCGTACGCATCCGCGCACTGCTGCGCCGTGCCACCAAGGATGTGCGTCAGCGCGGCCGCCGCCATGGCGCTGGCCGTGCCGATCTCCGCCTGGCAGCCGCCCTCCGCGCCGGCCACGCTCGCGCGCAGCGCCGTGACCTGGCCGAACCCGGCCGCGATATACAGCGCCTGCAGGATCGTCTCCTCCGCAACATCGCGCACCTCCGCAAGCGGGATCAGCACCGCCGGCAGCACGCCGCAGCTGCCTGCCGTGGGCGCGGCGACGATGCGCTTCATGCACGCATTGCACTCGGCCACCTTGAGCGCCTCTTCCGTCACGCGCTGAAAATACGTTCCGCCGAGAAGCCGGCCGGCCTCCGCCGCCGCGCGGAATCTGGCCGCGTCGCCGCCGATGAGCCCGCTGTTGGAGCGGTCGGATGCGCAGTACTGCTGGCTCGACTGCTGCATCGCCGTCCAGAGCGCCGCGATCTGGCGGTAGGACGCCGCAGCGTCATAGCCGTTTTCCTGACAGTCCGCATCACGGATGACGGCATAGAGCGGCTGCCCGCTCTCCTGCGCAGCCGAAAGCATGGATGCAATGCTCGAAAAGCTCATACCGGTTCCTCCTGATTAAAGATCGTGATCTTCTGAATGCCCTCGATGTGCGACAGCCACTGCTCGATGTCCTTCGGGATCGGCTGGTCACACTCGAGGATCATGACCGCGTAGCCGCCCTGCTCGCTGCGGTAGAGCTGCATGGTGGCGATGTTGACGTGCCGCTGCATGAGCGCCGCCGTCACGGCAGCGACATGGCCGGGCGTGTCCTGATTGTGGACAATGAGCGTGTTGTGCTCACCGGAAAAGTTCGTCTCGATACCGTCGATGGAGCGGATGCGGATGCGCCCGCCGCCGACGCTCTCGGCCACGATGTCCAGCGTGCGGCCCTTGGCGCCCGTGAGCTGCAGGCGCGCGGTGTTCGGGTGCGCGTTGCGCAGCTGCACGTTCCGGAACGAGAACGTCAGCCCCTGCTCCGCCGCGACGGCAAAGCTGCCCGGAATGCGCAGATCGTCCGGCTGCATACCGAGCAGGCCCGCGATCAGCGCGCAGTCCGTGCCGTGGCCGTGACCGGTCAGGGCGAAGCTGCCGTGCAGCGAAATGTCCGCGTGCACCGGCCGGTCGCCGAGCAGTTTTCGGGCCGTCAGGCCGATGCGCACGGCCCCGGCCGTGTGGCTGCTGGACGGGCCGACCATGACCGGCCCGAGAATATCAAATAAACGCATGGCGCGCCTCCTTGGGTATACGAATCTTTTGCAAAATGAAATATGCGGTATTATACGCGCTCGGCGCGCAAAATGCAATGCCGATTCTCCGCCGGTGCGAAAATTCGGCGCAAAAATGCCGGCCGCCAACCGGCAGCCGGCAATATTCGGCGGATCAGTGCTCCTGGATCATCATGCGGATGATCGTGCGGTCGGTCTCGCGCATGCCCTCGCTCGCAAGTGTGCCGATGTTGCGGATCGTGTTCTCCACGCCCTTGACGACAATGCCGTCGCCGCCGTAGAACTGGCTCTCGTGCATCTGCATCTGCATACCCAGCAGCCCCGCCTCGACCGCCGAAGCGATCTTGGCCGCGCAGCTTGCCTTCGCACCGTCGCAGATCATGCCGGAATCAATGGCGATCGCGTTGACGATGGTGTGCGCGATCTCGCGGAACTGCCCGCCATACAGATACGTCACGCCCGCGGCCGCGCCGCAGCCGGCCGCCGTAGCGCCGCAGTAGGCGGACAGGCTGCCGATGCCGGTTTTCAGATGGATGGTGACGAGGTTCGACACCACGAGCGCGCGGTAGAGCATCTGCTGCGTAACGCCCAGTTCCCTGGCGTAGACGATGACCGGCAGCGATGCCGTCAGCCCCTGGTTGCCGCTGCCGGAGTTGATGACCACCGGCAGGTCGCAGCCGTTCATGCGTGCGTCCGACCCGGCCGCGGCGTAGGCCTTGGCGCGATTGTGGATGCTCACGCCGTAAGACTGCAGCAGAATACGGCCGATGTTCGCGCCGTAATCCCCGCGCAGGCCCTCCTCGGCGATGGCCCAGTTATAGTCGATCTGCCGCTGGAGCGTCTCCTGCACGTCGGCAATGTCCACCTCGTTTGCAAAGGCGATGATGTGCTCGACCGTCAGCAGACTGCGGTCGGTGGCGTGCTGGCTGCCGGACTCCTGATAGTCCTTGTGAAACTGCACGACGCCGTTTTTCTCGATACGGATCACGTTCGTGTGATAGCCCGCGATCTCGACGGACGCGCTGTCCGCCCCCGCCGTGACGCGCACCTGAATGTCGAACACGTAGTCCTTGTCCGCGCGCCGGACGGTAAAGGCAGCCTGCTGCAGATAGGCGCCCACCGCATCCACCTGCTCCGGCGTGAGGCTCGCAAGCACCTGCAGCTGCGCGTCGGCATTGCCGGAAACGATACCTGCCGCTGCGGCCGCCGCAATGCCGCGCTGGCCGTTCGTATTCGGCACAATGACGCTCTTGACGTTTTTGATGATGTTCGCGCTCGCGAGCACCTCGACCGTTTCCGGCAGCGCACCGAGCGTCCTGCGGGCCAGCGCCGCGCAGTACGCCACGGCGATCGGCTCTGTACAGCCCATGGCAGGCTGCAGCTCCTCTTTCAGGATCGTAACATATTCGCGGTAGATCTTCTCGTCCATGTTCTCTCCTCCGATTTTTGTTTTTTCTCCGTTTTTGACCGTAAAATTCCGCTTTTTGTAATAGTATAACGAAACAGCGGCACGTTTTCAACAAAAAAGATACCGACAGTACGCCGGTATATCGAGGAACAAGCTAATCTTTCTGTTTTTTCCGGCAAGCGTGCACGATTGCCCAGAGCGCATAGCCCAGCACGCCGCCGGTCGTGTTTGTAATCACGTCCGTGATATCTGAACTGCGAAACGCATGCAGCAGCGGCTGCACGACCTCGATGCCGACACTGAGCGCCAGCGTCAGCAGCAGGCAGCGCCAGAAGCTGCACCGCTTGCCGCGGCAGCTGCGGCACAGCGGCAGCAGCACACCGAACGGGACAAACAGGGCGATGTTCAGCACGATCTGCCGGACATAATCGCCGTGGCGGAGGATAACGTCCTCAAACGGAGCCATATGCATCGGGATGTACGGATGGTCAAAGCAGTACGGCAGCGCCGTGAGCACCGGCATGAGCGTAAAGCGCACGATCCCGGCGAGGCAGCCGTACATGAGCGTATAGACCGTGAGCGTTCTGCGCCCCAGCGGTCGCCACTTCGGCAGCAGCCAGATGCCGTAAACGGCCGCGAGCACGGCCAGGTCGATGAGTATTTTTGCGTTTCGGCTCATGTACGGTCTCCTTCTCTCTGCTGCCCAGAACGCACACGTTACCCGCGCAGCCACTGCTCCAGTTTCGGTTTTGCGCTGTCCACCGCGCTGCCGCGCAGGGACAGACCGGGCGCGACCCGCGCACCCTTCGCTGCGCGCCGAATGTCCTGCTCCGTGTTCGACAGGCCGCTGCCCTCGTTCGTGCAGAACGGATGGATGGTTTTCCCCTGCCAGTCATAGTGCTCGAGGAAGGTGTAGACCGCCATCGGCATGGTGCCGCAGTAGTTCGGATAGCCGAGGTAGATTTCTTCATAGTCGTCCAGACGCTCCGGCAGCGCCATCAGCTCCGGACGGGCATTGGCGCGCAGGTCGCGCCGCGCCTCGGCGACGCAGGTGTCATAGTCGTCCGAATACGGCACCTTCTGCTCGATGTGGAACAGCTCCGCACCGGTGAGTTCGGCGAGCAACCGCGCCGCCTTCTCCGTGTTGCCGACGGCGATGGTGCGGTGCGCCCCGGAAAAATAGTTCTCTCCCGCGCGGGAGTAATAGGCAATGAGTTTTTTCATGATCCGTTCGCCTGAAAAACAGGCGCTCCTTTCTGGGAACAATGCCAAAAGCATACCGCAGTTTTCCGCATCCGTCAACCGGCCGGTGCGGATGGAAAGCTGCTGCAGCGGCTGCTAAGATGCCGCTAACATTTCCGCCGGCCGATTGATGCACTGTAAAAAATACGATACGCTTTGTGCAGGAAATGGCATTTTTACGAGATGGGGATGCACCTGAACATTCGCAACACTGCAGCGCCTGCGCTCATACTGGCGCTGCTGGTCGGTCATGGTTCCGCGTTCGCCGCTGCACCGGACACCGCGCCCGGCAATGCACAGTGTGCAAAATACGGCCACACCTACAGCTGGAAATAAGCGCACGAAAAAGCTCCCCCGCCGGGGGAGCTTTTTGCTGCCTTAGCGCACGCGCAGGCGCTCCACGAGCGCCTCATTGCTCTCGGCCATGCAGGTCTGGTAGTCCGTATAGAGCACCATGCCCGGCAGCGCGCCGGACGGCTTGCGCACGAAGCGCGCCATGGTGTAATCCACCGGTGTCTTCCCGCCGCCGCGCGCCTGCGAATAGTATACGGCGAGACTCGCCGCCTCGGCGATCGTCTGGTCGTCGGGCGTCGTGTCGTGCGCACGGATGATGACGTGCGAACCGTGTACCTTCTGCACATGCAGCCAGATGTCCGTGCGGCAGGCGGTGCGGTGCGTCAGCTCGTCATTTTGCGTGTTGGAGCGGCCGACGAGGATCTCATACCCGGTACTCGAAACGAAGGCGAGCGGCGCGCGCTGCGCCGTCTTTTCCTTTTTGGCATTGCGCGGCTGGCGCAGATACCCGGTCGCGCGCAGCTCGGCGCGGATGTCGGCAAGATCGCGCTCGCTCTCGGCGCGCGCGAGCTCATCGAGCACACTGTTGAGGTAGTCGAGGTTCCGGCTCGCCTCCGCGATCAGGCCGGTCAGGTGCTGTTCGGCCGTTTTTGCCTTGCGGTAGGACTTATAGAGCGCGGCGGCGTTCTCCTGCGGGCTCTTGCGCGGGTCCAGCTCGATCGTCACGTCCGGGCAGCCCTCGGCATAGTAGTCCTGCACCGTCACGGTGCGATCACCTTTCTGGATACGGTAGAGGTTGGCCTTGATGAGGTCGGCCTTCTGCCGCAGGGCCTCGCGGTCGGCGCAGCGCAGCAGGTCCGACTGCTGGATGGCCAGCTTTTTGGCCGTGCGGTCGCGCAGGGTGCGCATCTGATGCGTCAGCTCCTGCGAGCGGCGGCGCATGGCCTCCGCCTTGTCGCGGCGGAGATAAAATTCGTCCAGCAGCTCGGAAAACGAGCCGCAGCCGCGGCATTCCAGCGCGCCCTGATACTGCAGGATCGGCACGGCGGAAAAATCCTTCGGCCGGTCGCCGTCGAGCAGCATGGTGGGCGCGAGATTGTTCGTCTCGACCGAGAACACCAGCGCGTCCAGCTCGTGCTCCAGGCGCGCGCGCTGCGCATCATCCAGCCGCTCGAGCCGGGGGCTGGCATCGCCGAGCGCGCGGAAGCACACCTCCCGGCACAGCAGGGGCGACACGCCGGAGAACAGACCCAGCAGCCACTTATCAAGCGTCGCCGCAGTGACCGGGCCGGAGAGCAGCTGCGCGCGCTGCTCCGGCGTCGTGTCAAACAGGACCGGCTTGTCCTGCCGCAACGGCAGGCGGTAAAACAGGCCCGGCTGCACCTGGCGCGTCTCGCTCATGGAGGAATCCACGCGGCGCATGCAGTCGATGATGTGCCCGTCGGCGCTGACGAGGATGACGTTCGACTGTCGGCCAAGCATTTCAACAATGAGCTGCTTTTTGACCGGCGTGCCGAGCTCATCGCGCCCGTCGAGATCGAGCACGAGCATGCGCTCGAAGTCCGGCTGGGAAATACCCGTGATGCGCGCGCCGACCAGATGCTTGCGCAGAAGCATGCAGAACATCGGCGGCTCGGCCGGATTTTCAAACGTGCCGGCCGTGAAATGCACCCGCGCGCTGCCCACGCCGCCGTGTACGAGCAGCTTCGCGTTGCCGCTCTGCGTGCGCACGGACAGCAGCAGCAGGTCGCGCTCCGGCTGCTGCACCTTGTCGATGCGCGCGCCGGTCAGGCTCTGCGTCAGTTCCTGCGTCAGGCCGTGCAGAAAAACTGCGTCCATTGGCATGTTACAGCACCTCCGTGATCTTGCTGAAGAGCTCGCGCAGCCGCTGCGTGCGGCCGAGCAGATACAGCCAGCCAAAGAGCGTCTCGAGCCCCGTGGCCGCGTGATACTGCGCGACGTCCGCGTGCTGCGGCACCGAGTTCACCTTCGCGTTGCGGCCGCGCTTGTAGACCGCGCGCTCCTCGTCCGTGAGCGCGGGCTGAATGGCCTCCGCCACGCGCGCCTGCGCGGGCGCGTTGACGCGGCGCACCGTCTCACGGTGCAGGTCGGTCACGGCCGTGAGCCCGGCGGCACACAGGGCCGTGCGCATCATGAGCTCATATACCCCGTCGCCGATGTGCGCGAGGGCGAGCGTGCTGTAAGCGCCGACCTGCGCCGGCGTCATTTCCGGGGCAAAGTCCGCCCCATCCGGAAAGGCAATCGTGCCGACGGGGCGGCGCTCCGGCCGCCCCGTGTGGAGATCATGATTCATCGTCTTCAGGTTCCTCTTCGTTGTCATCGGCAAAGTCCGTCTGCGCCTGCAGCACCTCACTCGGCGCGGTGCCCTGCACATACTGCATCTCCTGCCACTGCTGCTTCGTGATGAGGATCTTGCGCGGCTTCGAGCCCTCAAACGGGCCGACGATACCCATCTCCTCCATCTGATCGACCATGCGCGCGGCGCGCGAATAGCCGAGCTTCAGCCGGCGCTGCAGCATGGACACCGACGCCTGCTTCGTCTCGAGAATGACGTCCACGGCCTGCGGCAGCAGCTCGTCATAGTCGCTCTTGGCGGGCTTGTCCGCCTCGGGCGCGGGGCCGGACTTCTTGTCGGCCTCGGCGGCAGATTTCTCGATCTGGGCGATGATATCGTCGCTGTACTGCGCCTCGGAGTTCTGCTTGATAAAGCGCACGACCTCCTCGCGCTCCTCGTCCGACACAAACGAGCCCTGCACACGCAGGGGCTTGCCGGTGCCGATGGGCGCATAGAGCATATCGCCCATGCCGATGAGCTTTTCCGCGCCGGAGGTATCGAGGATGATGCGGCTCTCGAGCGAGGACGAGACCGCAAAGGCAATGCGGCTCGGGATGTTCGCCTTCATGAGGCCGGTGATGACGTCCGCGGACGGACGCTGCGTCGCGATGATGAGGTGCATGCCCGCGGCGCGGCCCATCTGCGCCACGCGGCAGATGCTCTCCTCCACCTCTTTGGCGGCGCAGAGCATGAGGTCGGCCAGCTCGTCGATGACGATGACGACCTGCGGCAGCGTCTGCCCGTCGGGCTCGTTTTTCTGGAGGGCATTGTAGCTGGCGAGGTCGCGCACCTGCGCCTCGGAGAAGAGGCGGTAGCGCTTGAGCATCTCCACGACCGCCCACTGCAGCGCGCCGGCCGCCTTCTTCGGGTCGGTCACGACGGGGATGAAGAGATGCGGGATGCCGTTATAGATGCCGAGCTCGACCATTTTCGGGTCGATCATGATCAGGCGCACCTCGTCCGGCGTTGCCTTATAGAGCAGACTCAGAATGAGCGAGTTCATGCACACGGACTTGCCCGAGCCGGTCGTGCCGGCGATGAGCATATGCGGCAGCTTGGCGATGTTGCCGATGATGCAGTTGCCGCCGATATCCTTGCCGACGGCAAACGAGAGCTTAGACTTCGCATTGCGGAACGCGGGCGAGTCGATGATATCGCGCAGGCAAACGGCGCTGACGACCTTGTTCGGCACCTCGATGCCGACGGTCGAGATCTTGTCCGGGATCGGCGCGATGCGCACATTCTCCACCCCGAGCGCGAGCGCAAGGTCGCCGGAGAGGTTCGTGATCTTGTTGAGCTTCACGCCCGCCTCGAGCTCGAGATCGTAGCGCGTGACCGTGGGGCCGCGCGTCACGTCGCGGATGGTCGCGTTGACGCCGAAGCTGCTCAGGGCAGTGTTGAGCCGGTCGCGGTTGAAGCGGATCTCCTCCGTCGCGTCCGTCTGATCCTTCTTCCCCGCGCGCAGGAACGACACCGGCGGGAGCTGATAGGACGAGTGGTCGGCATTCTCGCTCTCGATGGCGGAGGTGATCGCGGCCGTCTCCGCCGCGACGGCGGCGCTGGCCGCCTTTTTGGACGGCTTCGGCGGGTCCTGGATCTCCTGCGTGACCGGGGTGACGCCGCAGATATCGGCCGCCTCCTCCACGGACAGCGGCTGGACATTTTGCGTGGCATCGGCCGGCGCGGCCTTTTTCGCGCCGCGGGCAGGCTTTTTGACCGGGATCGGGTCGATCGGATCGTCGTCCGGCTCCGTCATGGTCTCCTCGACCGGAATGTCGATGAATTTTTTCTTGGCGACCGGCTTGTCCGGCACGGCACGGCGCGCACTGCGCCGCGGCTCGGGCAGCGGCTGCGGTTCCGGTTCGTCCTCCTCATCCTCCGCAAGCGGCACGTCTTCGTCCGGGATGTACTGTGCCTCGCGCCGTGTGCGCACCCAGGCCGCGATCTTGCCGACCGTCAGGTCCATGCTGCCCAGCACGCAGAACACGAACGCCGCCATCGTCAGCGGCAGCGCCGCGTAGACGCTGATGCCGGCCTTGAGCAGATAGCCAATGCCGCCGGAGATCACGCCGCCGGACGTGAGCGTCTTGCCCCCGTCATAGAGCTGGCCGACGATCGCGCCGAACGTCTGCGCCGTGAACGCCACACGGCAGACCATCAGGTGCACGATCGTGCCGAACAGCGGCGCGATCAGCAGCGCCGCCGTCACGCGCAGGCCAAAGCGCTCGCGCGGGTTGCGCACAAAGGTCCACGCCAGCAGCAGCATCGCAAACGGGAACGCCCAAAAGCCCCAGCCCATGATGCCGCACAGGAAGCCCGCAAAGCCGTCGATCACGACGCCCTCGGCATGAAACAGGCCCAGGAACGCCAGCAGCGACAGCACGATGCACGCCAGCGCATACGGCCATGTCGGTGCCGTCGGCGCGGAGGCTGGAGCCGCCTTGGCAGCCGGCTGCTTTTTCGGCGCGGAGGCCGGCTTTTTTGCTGCCGGGGCGGATTTTTTCGCCGTGCCAGTTTTCTTTTTGGATGATGAAGTTGCCATGTTATATAACGTCCTCTCAGAAAATCAGAGACAGAATCATCGTCAGTGCGCCCGCGCCCCAACAGTAGTAGGAAAACGCGCCGAAACGGCCCTTCGACGTCAGGCGCTTGACAAGGCCGATGGCCGCGACGCCCGAGACCATCGCCACGAACATGCCGGCCAGATACGCCGGCAGGAGCGACACATCGATACCCGCCTTGGCCGCCTTGGCCAGCGACAGGATGTTTGCCCCCAGCACCGCGGGCAGCGACATCAGAAACGAGAAGCGCACCGCAAAGCTGCGGTCCAGTCCCGTGGCCATGCCGGCCGCGATCGTCGTGCCCGACCGGGACAGGCCCGGGATCGTCGCCACGGCCTGACACACGCCGATGACCAGCGCGTCGCGCACGCGCATGGTTTTCTCCGTGCGCGTGCCCTTGGGCATTTTATCGGCCACGAACAGCAGAAAGCCCGTGAGGATGAGCATGAGGCCGATGAAGAAGGTGTGGTAGTACAGCTGCTCGACCAGATCGTTGACCGGCAGGATCAAAAACAGCGGCAGCGTCGCCAGGATGATCATGAGCACCATGCGCGCGGCGGGAAGCTGCTGCCGGCGCTGCTCGGCCGGCAGCCGTGCGCTGCGGAAAAACGCGATCGTCTCGCGCACCATGGCCACGATGTCCCGCCAGTAGACGATGCAGATGGAAATGAGCGTGCCCAAATGCAGCAGAACATCGAAAAACAGATGGCCGTTTTCCGCCGTCGACATATGAAACAGGTTTTGCAGGATCGACAGATGGCCGGAGCTGGAGATCGGCAGAAACTCTGCGATGCCCTGCACCAGACCGAGCAGGATCGCGTTCCAGATGGTCACGGATGCACCTCCCAATACGCAGATAGGAATGTTGATTATACCACGGTTTTCTTTGCGTCACAAGGGAAAACGGTCACTGTCCCCGTTTTCCCCTGCCGCATCCGGTCACGCCTGCGTGTCGCAGTAGGCAGCCAGCACGCCGCGGTACGTCATCCAGCAGTCGAACTTTGCCACGAGCTCAAACGGTGCGTGCATGCTCAGCACCGGCACGCCGGCGTCAATGGTGTCAATATTCCGGTCGGCCATGAACTTGGCGATCGTGCCGCCGCCGCCCTGATCGACCTTGCCCATCTCGGACAGCTGCCAGACGACGCCGTTGTCGGCAAACAGACGGCGCAGATAGGCCACGAGCTCGGCCGAGGCGTCGCTCGTGCCGGACTTGCCGCGTGCACCCGTGAACTTGCAGATGCCCATGCCGTAATTGAGCTTGGCCTCCGTGCGCTTGGCGCTCACCTCGGGGAAGCTGGGGTCAAAGGCCGCGCAGACATCCGCCGAGAGGCAAAAGCTCCTGGCAAAGCAGTGGCGCAGCGCGACGTCCTGCTGCTCGCAGAGGTCGGCCATGAAGGCCTCGAACGCCTGCGACTGCATGCCGGACACGCCGTCGGAGCCGATCTCCTCCTTGTCGGCGAGGATGCACACGGCCGTGCGCTCCGGCGCGCCGTCGAGGTCAAGGATGGCGCGCAGCTCGGCATAGGCGCACACGCGGTCGTCCTGACCGTAGGCGCCGATCATGCTGCGGTCAAAGCCGATGTCGCGCGCCGGGAACGCCGGCACGGCGGCAAGCTCCGCCGACAGGAAGTCCTCTTCCGTGATGCCGTATTCATCATAGAGCAGCGACAGCACGGCGAGCTTCACGCGGTCGCGCCCCTCGCCGGCATACGGCATGCTGCCGATGACGATGTTGAGCGCCTCGCCCGTGATGCCCTCTTCCATGGTCTTGCGCATCTGATCCTTGCCGAGATGCGGCAGCAGATCGGTGATGACAAACTGCGGCTCATCCGGCTCGCGGCCGATGGCAATATCGACCGTGCTGCCGTCTTTGAGCGCGACCGTGCCGTGCAGCTCCAGCGGGATCGTGACCCACTGGTACTTCTTGATGCCGCCGTAATAGTGCGTCTTGAAATACGCCAGTTCCGAGTCCTCATACATCGGTGTCTGCTTGAGATCGAGACGCGGGGAGTCGATGTGCGCGCCCGCGATCACGCAGCCGTGGTCAAGCGGCTGCTGCCCGAGCACGGCCAGCATGAGCGCCTTGCCGCGGTTGTTGACATACACCTTCGAGCCCGGCTGCAGCTCCATGCCGAACGTATACGGCACAAAGCCCTCGGCCTCCGCCATGCGGATGGCCTCCTTGACGGCCTCGCGCTCGGTGCGCGCGGCGTCGAGAAACTGCTTATATCCCTCGGCATAGGCAAAGATCTCCCCGGCCTGCTCGGCGTCGATCCGATCATAGCCGTTTTTCGGCTGATAAAACAGCTTTTCCTTCCACTGCTTGAGTTCCTTATCTTCGCTCATGAGAGCACCTCCTGTATCAGTTGATGGCAGCGGCGCTGAAAATCGGCGAGCGTGCCGCCGTTATCCAGCACGTAGCTGCAATGTTGGGCAAACCATTCGTTGGGCTTCTGCGCGTCGATGCGCGCCTCGGCATAATCGCGCGTCACGCCCTCGCGCGCGATGAGCCGCTCGATGCGCACCTCGCGCGGCGCCGTCACGCCGATGGTGACAGTGCACAGCTCCGCCAGCCCGCTCTCGATGAGCGCGATGGCGTCGATCGCCGCGACCGTGCCGCCCTGCCGCGCCCACGCGCGCAGGCGAGCGCGCACCTCGGCACGGACATACCGGTGCGTGATGGCGTTGAGGTCGTCGAGCGCCGCCGCGTCCGCGAACACGACCGCGCCGAGTTTCTTGCGCTGCAGCGTCCCATTTTCTATTGTACCCGGAAAACGGGCATTGATCTCCGCGAGCATAGCGGTATTGGACGCCAGCAGCTCGTGATACACCGCGTCGCAGTCGATGACGAGCGCGCCCTGACGCTCCAGCTCCATGAGCGCGGTCGTTTTCCCGCAGCCCGTGCCGCCCGTGATGCCGACAATGTGCATTTTCCGCACGAGCGCATCCCAGACGGCATCGTCCGGCACGGCGGCGGAGCGCAGAATGCGGTACGGCGTGTGCGAGAGATCGACGAGCGTGGACTCCCGGCCGATGCCGCAGGGCCCGCCGTCGATGACGGCCGCGATCTGCCCATTGAAATACGCCAGCACATCGTCTGCCGTTTTCGGGCTCGGCGCGCCGGAGGGATTGGCCGACGGCGCGGCCAGCGGCAGCTGCGCGGCCTCGATGAGCGCCAACGTGGCCGGGTGATCCGGGCAGCGCAGGCCGACGGTCTGCCCACCCGCGCGCACGATCCCGGGCACGCAGTCTTTGGCGCGCAGCACAATCGTGAGCGGGCCGGGCCAAAAGGCCTCGGCCAGCGTATAGGCCGCCTGCGGCACAGGGGCGCAGTAGTGCGCCATCGCCGAAGCATCGTGCACCATCAGCGACAGCGGCTTGACGGCCGGCCGGCCCTTGATCTCATAGATCTGCGCGACGGCGGCGGGATCCAGTCCGTTGCCGGCAAGACCGTAGACCGTCTCCGTCGGGACGGCGACGAGCTGCCCGGCGCGGATGGCATCCGCTGCCTGCGTGATCTCGGTTGTGATTCGTTTCGTGTTCATGCTTCCTCCGCGGATGCGCGCAGCTTCTCGGCCTGACCGGCCAGCGTGAGCGCATCAATGATCTCATCCAGATCGCCGTCGAGCACCTGATCGAGCTTATAGAGCGTCAGCCCGATGCGGTGATCCGTCACCCGCCCCTGCGGGAAGTTGTAGGTGCGGATGCGCTCGTTGCGCATCCCTGTGCCGACCTGGCTGCGCCGCTCGGCCGAGCGCGCGGCATTCTGCCGGGCACTTTCCGCGGCATACAGGCGTGAGGCCAGGATCTTCATCGCGCGATCCTTGTTTTTATACTGGCTGCGCTCATCCTGACACTCGACGACCGTGCCGGTCGGCAGGTGCGTGATGCGGATGGCGCTCTCGGTCTTGTTGACGTGCTGGCCGCCGGCGCCGGAGCTGCGGTAGGTGTCGATCTGCAGATCCTTCGGGTCGATGTGCACCTCCACGGCGTCCATCTCCGGCAGCACGGCCACGGTGGCGGTGCTGGTGTGGATGCGGCCGCCGGTCTCCGTCTCCGGCACGCGCTGGACGCGGTGCACCCCGCTTTCAAACTTCAGGCGGGAGTACGCCCCCTGTCCGCTGATGAGCAGACTCGCCTCGCGCACGCCGCCGAGCTCCGTCTCGTTGAGGTTGGCGATCTCGGTCTTCCACCCGTGCGCGTCGGCGTACATATTGTACATTCGATAAAGACTATGCGCAAAGAGCGCCGATTCTTCCCCGCCGACGCCGGTGCGGATCTCCAGAATGACGTTGCGGTCATCGTTCGGGTCACGCGGCAGCAGCAGCACACGCAGCTGCTGCTCGAGCTCCGCGCAGCGGGCACGGCCGAGATCGATCTCCTCGCGCGCAATCTCGTGCAGCTCGGGGTCGCTCAGCAGCGCCTCCGCCTGCGCGATCTGCGCCTGACAGGCGGTATACGCCCGGTAGGTCTCCACGACCGGCTGCAGCTCGCGCTGCTCGCGGCAGAGCTTTGTGAACACCGCGGGGTCGGAATAATACGCGGGGTCGGCCAGCTTGCTCTCCAGCTCGCTGTACCGGTTTTCAATTTGTCGCAGCTTTTCGAGCACGGCGCCGCCTCCCTTGTTGCGATATTCGCTCAATGTATCAGTTTACCACAGCGGCGCAAAAATGTAAACAGGCGGTGCGTCTGCGCGCACCGCCTGTCAGAAGATCTTCGGTTGTTTACCCGCGCGGGATGATCGCCTGCGCAACATTCTCGAACGTGCCCAGGTCGAGCACGTTCACCTGATCGGAACCGACGACATAGAAGTAGTCGCCGATATACAAGCCGCGGTTGTTCTCGTCCCACTGCGAGACGGGGATCTCCTTACGCAGCGTGAAGCCGTCGTCCGCCGAATAGCCGTAGACGAGGTAGCTGTTCTCGGCCGGAAAAGCGATCAGGTCCTTGGCGCTGTCCACCAGGATCGCTTTGTGATTATTCAGCGCCTCGCTATAGTCGGCATCGAGCGTCTGCGTGTGCAGATCGTGCAGCTTGGCAGGATCGGACGTGTCGATCATGACGAGCTTCATGCCGTCCACGGTCGCGCCGCCATCCACGGCCGTCGTCTCCATGCCGAGGCCGAAGAGCATCCCGTCTGACCAGACGTGCAGATAGTCGGAATAGCCGCTGAGCTTGAGCTCGCCGACGACCTTCGGGTTCGCCGGGTCGGTCAGGTCGACCGCAAAGACCGGATCCGTCTGGCGGTAGGTGCACAGATAGCCGTAATCCCCGTCGAAGCGCGCGGAGAACACCGTCTCCCCTTCGGCGATCCCGGCCACGCTGCCGACGGTGTTCAGGTCACGGTCGAGCACGTACACATCATTGCTCGTCTGCGTGGCGTCGTCATTGGTTTTCGTGTTTTCAAAGTCATGCTTTTCATCGCGGTAGACGCTGTAGGAATACGTCTGCTCGGTCGTGGCCATGCGCAGATAGCCGTCGCGCTCGTCGAGCGAGAACTGGTTGTTGAGCGCGCCGGGCACAGTGCCATTGGCGGCAAAGGTGAGCTTGCCGTCGGCGATCGCAAAGCGGTTGACCGCCGTGTTGACGCTGGAGGTATAGTCCGTGACCGTGTAGCTGCCGTCCTTATGGGCCTTGCCCGCGCCGTCGTCGTAGACGCTTGCGCACAGGTAGAGATTCTCCGCCGTCATGTACACCGTTTCCCCGCCGCCGAGCACAGACTGGCTGGAGAGCCGCGTGCCGGCCGCAATGTCATACGACGCCGCGACCGCGTAGGTCATGGAGTTGTTGTACGGCATGAGGCCGATGCTGTCGCACGGCACGACCGACGCCGTGTCCCCGTCATACAGCCGGGGAGCAAACGTAGTCTCGTCGCCCTTTTCCGGCGCGCCGGGATAATACGACGTGCACAGGTAGAGCACGCCGCCGACCATGCGCGAGGCGATCTCGTAGCCGTCCTGCCCGAACGACTGGACCAGCGTCGGGTCTGCCGGGTCGGAGACGTCATAAATATCGACTGTGACATAATTATTGCCGCTGCCGGAAGGCTCATCCGAGGACGTGCCGCTGCCCATCCAGTCGGTATACGACGAGAGGACGACCGCGCGGCCGTCGGCCAGATACAGCTCCAGCGGCAGCTTTTCCTGCGTGTGGGTCTGACCGTCCTCGGTCGTCGTCTGCTCCCAGTCCTGACCGACAAAGACATTGGACACGTCCGTGACATCCGCGCCGTCCGCCTGCATGACGATCAGTTCGCTGCCGCGCAGGATGTAGATATACGTGCCGTCGGTCTTGACGATATCGCCCTCGTCGACGCCCGCGACCTGCACGTTCGTGCCGGAGTAGAATGTGCCCTCGCCTTCACCGTCGCCTTTGCCGCCGGACTCCGGGTCGTCGGAAGCGCCGTCGGTCATATTGATGGACTTGTCGCGGTCCGCGATCGCTTTCTGCGCATCGGTCAGCGCGGAGTAGACCTCGCTGTAGCTCTTGGCAAAGGTCAGGCCGCCGGCCGCCACCGTCTTGCCAGTCTGCCCATCCTTTCCGCAGGCGGTCAGCAGTGCGAGCGACAGGCACAGCACCAGAAATCCTGAAAAAAACTTTTTCATAGCACACCTCTATGGTTCGATGGTTTTCAACTGTATTGTACAGGATTGGACGCGCGCGGTCAAGAAATGTTCCGAAAAAACGGAAGGGCGCCTGCGAGCGTCCTTCCGTTCGGGTCATCTATGCCGTTATGCGCCGAGGTACGCCGCGCGCACCGCGTCGTTCGTCAGCAGTTCCTCACCGCTGCCGGTGAGCGTGATGCGGCCGGTCTCAAGCACGTAGCCGATATCGGCGATCTTGAGGGCCATGTTTGCGTTCTGCTCAATGAGCAGGATCGTCACGCCCTGCTTGTTGATCTCCTGAATGATGGAGAAGATATCGCGCACGACCAGCGGCGCGAGACCGAGCGACGGCTCGTCCATCATGAGCAGCTTCGGGCGGCTCATGAGCGCGCGGCCGACCGCAAGCATCTGCTGCTCGCCGCCGGAGAGCGTGCCGCCGGCCTGCCAGCTGCGCTCTTTCAGGCGCGGGAACAGGCTGTAGACCCACTCGAGGTCCTCTGACAGATCGTCCTTGCGCAGGTAAGCGCCGATCTTCAGGTTTTCCAGCACGGTCATGTCCGGGAAAATGCGGCGTCCCTCCGGCACGAGCGTCACGCCCTGCGTGACGATCTGGGTCGGGTCCTTGCCGGTGATGTCTTCCCCCTGGAAGGTGATCTTGCCGCCGCTCGGCTTGACAAGACCAGAGATCGTGCGCAGCGTGGAGCTCTTGCCCGCGCCGTTGGAGCCGATCAGCGTAACGATCTGCCCCTGCTGCACATCGAACGAAATGCCCTTGACAGCCTCAATGCCGCCATAGCGCACCTGCAGATCTTCAATTTTCAGAATCGTTTCACTCATCTTCCACAACCCCCAGATAGGCGTCAATGACGTGCTGATTGTTCTGGACTTCCTGCGGGATGCCCTCGGCGATCTTGCTGCCGAAGTCAATGACATAAATGTAATCGGAGATCCGCATGACCAGATCCATATGGTGCTCGATCAGGAAGATCGTCAGGCCGTATTTCTCGCGCAGCTCGTGGATGAACGCCGCGAGCTCGAGCGTCTCCTGCGGGTTCATGCCGGCCGCCGGCTCGTCGAGCAGCAGCAGCTTCGGATCCGTCGCCAGCGCGCGGGCGATCTCCAGCCGGCGCTGGATGCCGTAGGGCAGGCTCGTCGCGATGTCGTCCTTATATTTCTCCAGCCCCTGCTCGACGAGCAGAGCCATGGTCTCGTCGCGCATGCGCTTTTCTTCCCTGGCGTTGCCGCGGAAGGTCGCAGAAAACACGTTCTGCCTGGCGCGCATATGCTTCGCCACGAGCACGTTTTCAAACACCGTCATGCTCTTCCACAGGCGGATGTTCTGGAACGTGCGGGCGATGCCGAGCTTCGTGATCTTATCCGGCGTCGGCGAGACGATCTTGCCCGTCCCGGCCAGCGGGTCGCGCGCGAGCATCTGCTCTTTCGTCTCGTCTTCCGGATGATACTCCGCCGTGTAAAGCAGTGGATTTTCGCCCTTGTAGAGCTTTTTCATCTTGCCGGTCGGATGGTTGCGGACCATCGGCTCGTCAAGGAATTTGACGAGGCCGTTCGTCGGCTCATACACGCCGGTGATGCAGTTGAAGGCCGTGGTCTTACCGGCGCCGTTTGGGCCGATGAGCGCCACGATCTGCCCCTCGGGGATGTGCAGCGACAGGTTGTTGACTGCCACGACGCCGCCGAACTGCATCGTGATATTTTCCACGCTGAGGATGTCTTTACTCATCTGCTTTGCCCTCCTCAACTACGTTCTTCTTTGCCTTTTTCGGGCGCTTACGGAACAGATCCGGCAGCTCGCGCTCGCCCATGATGCCCTTGCGGAAGAAGAGCACGACGATCATGATGATAATCGAGAACACGACCATACGGAAGCCGTTGCGCAGCAGCGGCACCTTGAACGAGCCAATGTACGCCTCGTTATCAAGGAAGCGCAGCCACCACTCGGAGCACGCGATGTACAGGAAGGAGGCGATGCAGCTGCCGGAGACGGAGCCGATGCCGCCGATGACGACGATGAGCAGGATCTCATAGGTCATGGCCGAGGTAAACACCTTGGCCTGGACGGTCGTGGCAAACATGGCAAAGAGCGCGCCCGACACGCCCGCGAAAAACGAGCTGATGACAAACGACAGGCTCTTGTGCTTGGCGAGGTTCACGCCCATGGCCTCCGCCGCGATCTCATCGTCGCGGATGGCCTTGAAGGCGCGGCCGTAGGACGAATTGATGAGCAGGACAATAAGGAAAATGCAGATACCGGCAAGCAAAATCGGCACGACCGCACTCAGGCGGAAGAGTACCTTGCCGGAAGCATTCGTGATGTTGAAGTCCGCAAACGTCGGATAGCCCTTGAGGATGTTGGCGCCGTTGGTAACCTTGCCGAGCGTCTGCCACTGGAAAATGGCGCGCAGGATCTCGGCAAAGCCGAGCGTGGCGATGGCCAGATAGTCGCTCTTGAGGCGCAGGACCGGCAGACCGATCAGGTACGCGAAAAACGCGGCGATCAGGCCCGCGAAAATGATGGCCACGAGCACGCCGAGCACCAGACTCACGCCGCCGCCGAAGCCGGTGGCGCCGAACAGATGCTGGAACATCTCCTGGAAGGAGAAGTGGATGCTCGACCCCTCGAAGAGGTAATACACGCTGTCGCGCGCGGCATCCGGGATCATGAAGATCGCATAGGCATACGCGCCGAGGAGCATGAAGCCCGCCTGACCGAGCGAGAACAGGCCGGTAAAGCCGTTGAGCAGGTTCATGGACACGGCGACGAGCGAGTACACCGCACCCTTTTTGATGACCGTAAAGAGCAGGGAGCCGGGGGATATGACGTTTTCCAGTACCATCGTCACGAGCGTGAGCGCGAGCACGATGGCAAAGGTGATCAGGTTGCCGCGGCGTGCCGCTTTGTCTTTCGCTTTCAGCACAGTGATCCCCCCCTCTCAGACTTTGTCCGTGGCCTTTTCACCGAACAGGCCGGTGGGCTTGACCACGAGGACGACGATCAGCAGCGCGAACGTGAACGCATCGGAGAACACCGTCATGCTGGTGCCCTTGATGAGCGTCTCGCAGATGCCGATGATGAACGCGCCGATCACAGCGCCGGGGATCGAACCGATGCCGCCGAACACCGCCGCAACAAACGCCTTCAGGCCGGGCATGGCGCCGGAGGTCGGAATGACGGTCGGGTAGTTCGTGAAGTACAGCAGCGAGCCGACGGCCGCCAGGAACGAGCCGATGATAAACGTCACGGAGATGACCTTGTTGATCTTGATGCCCATGAGCTGGCTGGTCTCGAAGTCCTTCGCAACCGCGCGCATGGCCATGCCGATCTTCGTGTGGTTGATGAGCCACTGCAGCAGCAGCACGAGCACGATCACGAGCACGGGCGTAATGACCGTGACCCAGTGCGTGGACGCGCCGAAGATCGTGACCGTGCCGGACACGAACGGCAGCGACGGATACGTCTGCGGCTGGCCACCGGTGGCATACAGCGCTACGTTCTGCAGCAGATAGCTCACGCCGATGGCCGAGATCATGACGGACATACGCGGCGCGCTGCGCAGGGGCTTATAGGCCGCGCGCTCGATGGCGAAGCCGAGCAGGACCGTCAGCACGAGCATGAGCGGAATGGATACGTACACCGGCAGGGACGCACACATGAAGACCATCATCAGGCCTGCACACATGAACACGTCGCCGTGGGCGAAGTTAATGAGACGCAGGATGCCGTAGACCATCGTATAACCGATGGCGATCAGGGCATACTGGCCGCCCAGCGAAACGCCGGATAAAATTTGTGCGACTAGAAATTCCATCTGTTTCCCTCTCTATCGTTTACGAATGCGGACATTCAGCCGCCGCGAAAACCGCGGAGCTTCCGCAGCTTTCGCAGCGGCTCAAAATCCCAAAGGGGGAGCCGAAGCTCCCCCCGGATTTTTGGATCTCAGACCGAGGCAGAAGCTCAGGAAGCCTTCTGCTGCGTCACGAACTTCCAGACGTTGGCGGCTGTGTCGATGGTCTTGATATAAGCGGTGTCGCGGATCGCGTCGCCGGTCTCGTCAAAGGCGATGTGGCCGGACACGCCGTCATAGGTCACGCCGGGCAGCGCTTCCATGACCTTGGCCGGATCGGTGGAACCGGCAGCCTTCAGCGCCTCGAGCGCAACATAATAAACGTCATAGCCCATGGCCGTCACTGCGGAGATGGTATCGTCGCCGCCGTTGGTGGTCTTGGCGTCGGCATTGCCGTTGATATAGGCCTTGATGCCGTCGTCGAAGGTCTTGTTGCCGCCTTCTGCGTAGAAGGTGGAAACGAACACCTGAACGTTGGTGCCCTTGGCAGCCTGCAGGACCATGTTGTCATCCCACGTATCGGAGCCGAGGAACGGGATGCCGATGTTCAGGGAAGCCGCCTGGGAAACGAGCTGCGTGGAATACGCGATCGACACAGGTGCAAAGAACACGTCGCAGCCCTGATCCTTCGCCTTGTTCAGGTAGGAGCTGAAGTCGGAGTTATCCTTCGGGAAGGAGTCGGTGACGACGGTGCCGCCGGCCTTCTCAAATGCCTGCTTGAAGAAGGTGACCAGACCCTGGTCATACTCGTTGCCGTTCTCACCGAGGCAGTAGGCCTTCTTGGCCTTGAGCTCGGAAGAAGCATAGTTGGCAAGGACGGTGCCCTGGAACGGATCCAGGAAGCAAATGCGGAAGTAGTGGCTGTTGCCGGCCGTGACGTTCGGGTTCGTGCACGTCACGCCGATGGCCGGGATACCGGCCTGCTTGAACGTGTCGGACGCGGCAATGGACACGCCGGAGCCGTAGGAACCGAGCACGAGGGAGACCTTCTCATTGACGAGCTTGGAAGCCGCCGAGACAGCCTTCGCAGAATCGGAACCGTTGTCGGAGTAGACGAGCTCGACCTTGTAGGTCTCGCCGCCGATCTCGACGGTCGGGGTCTCCTGGTTGGCATACTGCATGCCGAGCATTTCCTTCTTGCCGCCGGCGCCGGAGTCGCCGCTGGCAGGCTCGAACACGCCGATCTTAACGACCTTCTCGCCGTTGTCGGCCGTGCCCTTGTCGCCGCCGCCGCAAGCGCACAGCGCGAACACCATGACCAGAGCGAGCAGCAGAGCAATCGCTTTTTTCATTGTATTTCCTCCAATCATTTCTTCTCCGGACGCTGTCCGTAGCGTGTGGACAAATGTCCTTCAAATGAATATGCAAAGATTATACTATCGTTTTTATGAAATTGCAATATCAATTTCACAAAATATTCATATCAAAATTTCGAATACTTTGCGCACTCTGCCGGTCACAGCACAAACGGGCTCGCGCGCCAGTCGCCGCCGCAGCGGCGCTCCTCTCTGGCAGGGCAGCCGAGCACATAGAGATCGTGCGCACACGCCGTCAGGGCAAATATTTCTCCGGCTGCGCCCGGCAGGTTCCGTCCGGCGGCCGGCTTCGTGATGACCGGCACCGACGCGCACGTATCGATCGCGCGCAGCAGTTCCCTGCCCTGCGCGCCGATGGCCAGCACACGCGCATACGGCGGCGTGCCGGCGTCCATGCCGGCGGTGACGCCGAGGGCCGCGCACATCGTCATGCGCCGGATGCGCGAGAGCGCGTAGCGCTTGGATTTTGCCGCCGCCAGCACGCCGTCGAGCGTCGGCTGCTCGTGCGCGGCGCGGTACAGACCGTTGCCCAGCCCCTCGGACGCGCCGGGCAGCGCGTTGTAAGCCGCCTGCGGCAGCATCCGCAGGCGCGAGAGGATTGCGCTCTCCAGCGCCTCCGGCAGCACCGGCCCGCGGCCGAGCGTCTTTTCCCGGGCGCTGATCTCCGCCGCCGCCTTCGGCAGGAAGGCGGACACATCCTCCCCCGCGCCGATGCGCGTGCGCAGCTCGCTCGCCGAGCGCACATTGCCCTCCGCCGGGCGGTCGTGCTGCGCGCCGGTGCGCAGGATCGTCAGCGGATGCAGATCGAGCCGCTGGTCAAAGATTGCCTTGAGATACTCCACGGCGAGAATATTGTTCGGCGCCTGCAGCAGCTCTGCCAGCGCGCCCACGCGCCGCGCGACCGCCTGCTGCCGCGCCGCCGCAAATGGGATGCCGGCCTGCAGCTCGGCGCGCAGGTCTTCGCCCAGCAGCGGATTGAGCAGCGCCTCGGCCACCCGCTGCAGCGGCTCCAGCTCGCCGCACTCGCTGCCGAAGCTCAGATGCGTCACCACGCCGAGACTGCCCAGCAGCCCCACGGCGCCGCGGGCAAAGCCCTCCGCCGACGACAGCGCCCACGGCAGCGGCAGCTCCAGCACCAGATCCGCCCCGCAGCGGGTAGCGGCCTCCGCGCGCGCAAACTTCGCATACACCGCCGGGCTGCCGCGCTGCACAAAGTCGCCCGACATGACGCACACGACCGGGCAGTCCGCGCCCAGACGCGCGCGCGTCTGCTCGATGAGCCGTGCATGGCCGTTGTGAAACGGGTTATACTCCGCAACGATGCCGATGACATTTCCCATTTTTGCACCTTCTTTCGAAAAATACTTGCGTTTTCCACTGAAATGATTACAATAAGAGTGTTATGGCATCATAATACTGTGGTTTTGCGAAAATTACAATATTTTATATGAGAAAGGAATCTGACTATGAAAATTCTTGTCATCAATGCCGGCAGCTCTTCCCTGAAGTATCAGCTGATCGACATGGAGACCGAGCACGTCCTGGCCAAGGGCCTGTGCGAGCGCATCGGCCTCGACGGCCATCTGAAGCACACCCCGCTCGTCGGCGGCAAGCCCGTCTTTGACGAGGACCTGCCGATGCCCACGCACTCCGAAGCCATCGCCGCGGTCATCGACAAGCTGACCAGCGCCGAGTACGGTGTGGTCGCCTCCATGAAGGAGATCGACGCCGTCGGCCACCGCGTCGTCCACGGCGGCGAGAAGTTCGCCTGCTCCGTCAAGATCGACGACGCCGTCATGGCTACCCTCGAGGAGTGCACGCCGTTCGCCCCGCTGCACAACCCCGCCAACATCACCGGCATCAACGCCTGCCGCGCCGTCATGGGCGACGACGTGCCGATGGTCGCCGTGTTCGACACCGCGTTCCACCAGACCATGCCCGGCAAGGCCTATATGTACGCCATTCCTTATGAATACTACCAGAACGACGGCATCCGCCGCTACGGCTTCCACGGCACGAGCCACCGCTACGTGTCCGCCCGCTGCGCCGAGCTCATGGGCAAGCCCATCGAAGAGCTCAAGCTCATCTCCTGCCACATGGGCAATGGCAGCTCCATCTGCGCGATCGACGGCGGCAAGTGCGTCGACACGTCCATGGGCTTCACCCCGCTGGTCGGCCTGCCGATGGGCACCCGCTGCGGCGATCTCGACGCCGGCGTCATCCAGTTCATCATGAACAAGTACGGCATCAGCATCGACGAGATGCTCAACATCCTCAACAAGAAGTCCGGCGTGCTCGGCGTCTCCGGCGTCAGCTCCGACTTCCGCGATCTCGATGCCGCCGCTGCCAAGGGCAACGACCGCGCGCAGCTCGCGCTCGACATGTTCCACTACTGGGTCGCCAAGGTCGTCGGCTCCTATGTCGCGGCCATGAACGGCGTCGACGCCATCATCTTCACCGCCGGCGTCGGCGAGAACAGCAAGTCCTCCCGCGCCGCCATCGCCGAGTACTTCGGCTACCTGGGCGTGACGATCGACCCGGAGGCCAACAGCAAGCGCGGCGAAGACATCATGATCTCCACCCCCGACTCCAAGGTCAAGGTGTTCGTCATCCCGACGAACGAGGAGCTCGTCATCGCCCGCGACACGAAGGCCATCTGCGGCTGAGTTTCCCGGGACGCAAAACCACGGCGCTGATCTCAGCGCCGTGGTTTTTCTATCCATAGCAGGCCGCGCACATCGGGGGCCGGCGTCCAGGCGCGCAGCACCAGCACCAGCTCTTCCAGTGCGGAAAGCCCGGCGGCGGCCGCCGCAAGCCACGCGGCCGTTCCCTGCCCCAGCAGCACCGCAAGCACCAAAATGAGCGCAAATACAAAGCGCGTGCAGGTATTGGCATTGACCAGGCGCTTCATCGCACCGCCCCCTCTCGCTGCCACTTTACCATATCCGCCGCAAAATTGCGATCCCCGCGAAAAACTTCGCCATGTCCCGGGAAAAACCGTTGACAAAACCTGTCCGGAATGATAAACTGTCAAGGCCGCATTGAGTGGGTACCAAGCGGAGGTGCGCCTCCCGCCCACAAGAGCGAGACTCTACAGAGAGGCAGGTGCAACGAGTTTGAAGCACGCTATCATCGTTACCGGCGGTAAGCAGTACCGCGTGGCTGAGGGCGACGTCATCTTCGTCGAGAAGCTGGATGTCGAGGCCGGCGAGACTGTGAAGTTTGACCGCGTTCTGGCTGTCATCGACGAGGACAAGGCTGTTTTCGGCACCCCCGTGGTGGAAAACGCCGTCGTTTCCGGCAGTGTCGTCAAAAACGGCAAGAGCAAGAAGATCCGCGTCTACAAGATGAAGCCGAAAAAAGGCTATCGCAGAACACAGGGCCACAGACAGCCCTACACCAAGGTCGAGATCACGAAGATCGAGGCCTGATTTCCGCAACTGATTTTGACACATGGAGGTGTAATTCGAAATGGCACATAAAAAAGGCATGGGTTCCACCAAGAACGGCCGCGACAGTGAGTCGAAGCGCCTTGGCCCCAAGAGAGCCGACGGTCAGTTTGTTCTGGCCGGCAACATCCTCGTCAGACAGCGCGGAACGAAGATCCACCCCGGCATCAACGTCGGCAAGGGTAAGGACGACACGCTCTTCGCCCTCGTGGACGGCGTCGTGAAGTTCGAGCGCAAGGACAAGGATCGCAAGCAGGTCTCTGTTTACGAAGAGATCGCACAGTAATCGCAAACGGGGTGGGCATCGCGCCCGCCCCGTTTTTCTATCCCCCCGCCGGGCTGCCCGGCAACGAAAGTGAGGAATGACCATGGCTTCGCCATTTGTTGATAAAGTGACCATCACCGTGCGCGCGGGCGACGGCGGCAACGGCGCAGTGACCTTCCACCGCGAGAAATATGTGGCCGCCGGCGGCCCGGACGGCGGCGACGGCGGGCGCGGCGGCGACATCATCTTTGAAGTGGACGACAACATGTCCACGCTCATGGACTTTCGCTACAAGCGCAAATATGTGGCCGGCAACGGTGCCGACGGTCAGGGCAAGCGCTGCTCCGGCCGTGTGGGCCAGAGCCTGCACATCCGCGTGCCACGCGGCACGCTGCTGCGCGACGCGGACAGCGGCGCGATCATGCACGACATGTCCTCGGGCGAGCCGTTCGTGGCCGCGCGCGGCGGGCGCGGCGGCTGGGGCAACCAGCACTTTGCCACCCCGACGCGGCAGGTGCCGCGCTTTGCCAAACCCGGCCTGCCGGGCGAGAGCCACACGATCCTGCTCGAGCTGAAGCTGCTGGCGGACGTGGGCCTCGTCGGCTTCCCGAATGTGGGCAAGAGCACGCTGCTGTCCGTGGTGTCAAAGGCGCACCCGAAGATCGCAAACTACCACTTCACGACCCTCTTCCCCAACCTGGGCGTCGTGTACGTGTCGGAGGGTTCGTCGTTCGTCATGGCGGACATTCCGGGCATCATCGAGGGCGCGAGCGACGGTGCCGGCCTCGGCCACGACTTCCTGCGCCACATCGACCGCTGCCGCCTGCTCGTGCATCTGGTGGACGTCTCCGGCAGCGAGGGGCGCGACCCGGTCGAGGACTTTGAGGCCATCAACGCCGAGCTGCGCGCCTACAGCGACGTGCTGGCCTCGCGCACGCAGATCGTCGCCGCCAACAAGTGCGACCTGCTCGGCGACGACCGCACGAACATCGACCGCCTGCGCGCGCACGTCGAGGCGCAGGGCTACGAATTCTTTGAGATGAGCGCTGCCGCCCACACCGGCACGCGCGAGCTCATCCAGGCATGCGCGGCCAAGCTCGCCGAGATCCCGCCGGTGCCTCCGTACGAGGCGGACTACGTCCCGCCCGAGCCGGAGGTCGGCACGAGCGACGAGCTGCAGATCCGCCACTTTGACGATCTCTGGGTCGTCGAAGGGCCGTGGCTGCAGCGGCTCATGAGCACGATCAACTTCGGCGACTACGAATCGCGCATGTACTTTGACCGCGTGCTGCGCCAGTCCGGCCTGTTCGACCGGCTCGAGGCCATGGGCATCGAGGAAGGCGACACGGTGAGCATCTACGATCTCGATTTTGAGTTCCGCTTCTGACCCAAACAAGCATCCCCGCCGGACGCAGGCTGCGTCCGGCGGGGATTGCTTTTATTCTGTCACTTCCGGCTTTTGCTCCGGTTCGCGCTCCGCCTTCGACTCCTCCGGCAGGACCACCGGCACGAACTGCTTGGCGATCTTGTTGTTGCCGGACTTGGCGCTGAAGTAGCCGATAACGCTGAACGTGAGCGCACCGACAAAGTTGACAAACAGGTCCTGCATCGTATCATACAGGCCCACATCCAGATAGCCGCCGAGACCGAGCGACTCGCCGTTAACGGCCACGTCCGTGATGTTATCCACTAGGACGGGAATATTGCTGTTCGTCGGGTCGAGCGTCACGGAGGCGAAGGAGTGGATGATCATGTCCTTCTGCATATCCATGTGGAACAGGTAGTCCATCGAGAACTCAAAAAACTCCCACAGCACGCCGACCGTCATGGAAAAGCAGAACGCCACCAGCGCCAGAAACACCGGCGAGAGCTTGAAATGCTGCGGTTTGTTGCGGTTGAGCAGATCCACCATGGCAAAGCCGAACGCCGCACTGATGAAGCCCGTCGTCGTGTGCAGCATGGAGTCCCAGTGCGGGTAGGTGATGAAATAGCTCTTGAGCTCGCCGAGGATCTCGGCGGCAAAGATAAACACAAGGATAATGATCTCCAGCGTGCTCGGCAGCTCGATGCGGAAGTTGCGCTCCACGAACCTCGGCAGCATGAACAAAATCAGCACCAGCACGCACACGAACGTGCTCTCATAGTTCTTATGGATGATCGTCATGACCATGACGCCGATAACGATCAGACGCAGGATCCAGTAGACGGCCACGACTGCCGGCTTCGGTTTGTATTTCTGGTTTTCCTGCTCCATCTTTTTTAGGATCTTCGGGTCGCTCATATTTCTCCTCTTTATCCTCGTCTATCTGTTTCTCTGTTTGGTTTCTCTCAGGCTGTGGCCGTCGGCTGACGCCGGTCCACGATCCGGCGCGCCGCGACATAGATGATCAGGTACAGCACCAGCGACAGCGCGAGCGCCGCAAACACGTCCAGGATGGAGTGCTGCTTGACAAACACCGTCGCCGCGCAGATCGCAGCGGCGATGATGACCGCCGGGATGCGCACCTTTTTTAAATACTTACTGTCGAACGTCACGGCCAGCACGGCCATACAGCCGACCACGTGCATACTCGGCAGGACGTTCGTCGGCGTGTCGGCCGAATAGATCGCATTGACCAGCCAGCCGCACAGCGTGCTCGTGTCCACCACGGACGGGCGCAGGAGCTGGCAGTTCGGCCAGATCATGCAGATCGTCAGCGAGATGGAAAAGCCCGCGATGATGAACGCCGCATAGCGGATGAACGCGCGGCGATCGTCTTTGAGCAGCGTCACAACGACCGGGACAATCAAAAACGGATACCAGAGCACATACGCCAGAATGAACCCCGGCAGAAAGGGGATCTTGTCATCCAGCGGCAGATAGGATACAAAGCAGCCCTCCGTCGAAGGCACCATGCGCTCGGCCAGCGCAAACCAGATCAGATAAATGGGCAAATACAGCACCAACAGAACATATTTATGTTCCTGAATATATTTCTTCATTAAACCGTCTCCTTATACATCCTGCATCGGAACACCCGCGCACACCGTTCAGGCGCTTGCCTCGATCTCCGTGATGCGCCCCAGCAGGCGGATCAGTTCGCGGGAATCCTGCTCACCCAGCTGCTCGAGAACGCGCTGCACGTGCGCACACAATGTCGTGTGCATCTGTTCCGCCGTCTGGCGGCCAAGCTCCGTCAGGTGCACAACGACGCGGCGCCGGTCATAGCTGTCGGCACAGCGGCGCAGCATCCCCTTTTCCTCCAGCGCGCGCAGCATGGCCGCCGTGCGCGGCGCGCTCACGCCCAGGACCTCCCGCAGCACGCCCGGCGTACTGCACCCGCCGTGCTCATCGAGGTAGCTCAGCAGGAAGTTTTCGCCCTTCAGGTGCTCCTGCACACTCTGCGGTATGCAGGACCGGTTCAAAGAAGTAACCGTCAGCAGCAATTCCTCAGTCAGTCGCTGCAATTCCATGAACCATCCTCCTTTTGTTAACCCCGTTAATCAGCATTTCGTAATGTTAACACTCCGCCCGGCGATTGTCAAACCTAATTTATGGGATTTCCGCGCTTTTGATCCGATGCTTTTTTTCACTCGCTGCACCACTGCCGGACACATGGCGCCGCTCTGTGAAAAAAATGCGCAAACGGAAAAAAATTTGGCACATTTGCAAAATGATGCAACATTTTCCGCGTCTCATGCATTATAATTATTGACGAGCGATTATCAATGTGTTATTTTATGAATAGACTGTAAACAATGCAATTTTCACCCACAGCAACCGTTCCCAACGCACTCCCGCGCGATCTCTTTTTATCGATCACCAGCTAATGTGAAAGGCGGATGTAATCAACATGAAAAAAGCAACTCATCGCAAGCAGGCACTCATGATTGCCATCTTCTTGCTGGCATTCACGCTGTCGCTGTTTTCGTTCGGCACGACTCCGGCGGCGGCCGGCGACGTGGCGGGCGTGAGCACGCACCTGTTTTTGACAGTCTTACGCGACTATGACCACGATGCGGCCTTCTCCGTGACCTACACGGACGCGCTCGGCACGCACACGAAGCCCTATCATGCCGGCATGGAAGTGACGGCGTGGTCCCCCGTGACCATCACCTGCACCAACCACCATGTCCACGACTGGAGCATTGATGCCGATGTTCAGGAGGCCACCATCGTCGGCGTCGGCGGGATCACCTACCCCGGCGGCACGGGCATCCATGTCAAGGGCACGAATACCATCAAGGCGTTTGCCACGAACTTCGGTCTGCACTACATCAATATCGTTGTCATCCTCGGCGAGGGCAATGATAACGGCGGCGACAACGGCGGCGATAATGGCGGCGGCGATAACGGCGGCAACAACGGCGGCGATAACGGCGGCGGCGATAACGGCGGCGGCGATAACGGCGGCGGCGATAACGGCGGCAATAACGGCGGCGGCGATAACGGCGGCAATAACGGCGGCGGCGATAACGGCGGCAATAACGGCGGCGGCAACAACGGCGGCGATAACGGCGGCGGCGATAACGGCGGCGGCAACAACGGCGGCGATAACGGCGGCGGCGATAACGGCAACGGCACCGACCCCAACAATCCGGACGGGAATGGCCCGGATGGCAACAATCCGGACGGCAATAATCCGGATGGCAACAATCCGGATGGCAATAATCCGGATGGCAGCAAGTCGAACACCCCCAAGACCGGCGACACACGTCTGATCTGGCTGGTCATTGCGCTGGCAGTGATCTTCGTGGCGACCTTCGCTGCGACCTACTACAACCGCAGGAAGAGCAAGCACCACGGCGCCTGATCTTCACTCTCATGCAGTTAAAATGGGCAGCGTCAAATGACACTGCCCATTTTCTTATCAGGAGTTTTGTATGAAAAAAACCGTTCTCATCGTGATCCGCGTCGTCTGCATCGTCGGATTCTTGGTCTGCGCTGGCGTGCTCGGCTGGTACTGGCACAGTGACCGCAGCGACCGCGCTGTCGCAGAGGCGCTCGCCGCCGCGCATGACGCAGCCAGTGCGGAGGCCATGGAGCAGGTGCGTGCAGTTGCCGCCGACAATGCGGATACGATCGGCTGGCTGCGGATTGACGGCACCAACATCAACAACGTCGTCATGTTTGCCCCCGACACGCCGGGCAAGTACCTGCACATGGACTTCTACGGCAAGTGGTCGTACCGCGGCACGCTGTATGTCGCCGAAAACTGCGATGTGCGCACGGCGGACAACATCCTCATCTACGGGCACCACATGAAAGACGGCAGCATGTTCGGCTCGCTGATCTCCTACAAGGATGCGGCATTTCGCGCTGCGCACCCGATCGTGCAGTTTGACACGCTCTACGCCTCCCATTCGTATGAGGTCGTGGCCGCGATCGAAACGGAAATCCCCGCTGAGGGCTCTGACGCCTTTCGATATTATGACTGCGTCGGCACGGACGCGCAGCAGTTTGCGCAGTACCTCGCGTTCATCGAACAAAACCGGTGCTACGACACCGGCATCACGATCCAGCCCGGCGACCGGCTGCTCACGCTGTCCACCTGTGCCTACCACACGGCGAACGGCCGCTTTCTGGTCGTGGCGCGGCAGGTCGACTAAAGAACATACAAAAACCCCGCCATCCGGTCGGATGGCGGGGTTTTTAACTTGGAAACTCAGTTCAGGGCAGCCTTCGCCTGCTCGCACAGAGCGGTGAACGCAGCGGGGTCATGGATCGCAGTCTCGGAGAGCATCTTGCGGTTCATGTCGATGCCGGCCAGCTTCAGGCCGTGCATAAAGGTGGAGTAGTTCATGCCGTTGGCTTTGCAGCCGGCGCTGATACGGGTGATCCACAGCTGACGGAAGTCTCTCTTCTTCTGCTTGCGGCCGACGTAAGCGTAGCGGCCGGACTTCATCATCTGCTGGTTGGCCATCTTATAGTGGCGGGACTTGTTGCCCCAGTAGCCCTTGGCCAGGCCGAGGATCTTTTTTCTATGTTTGCGCGTCATCATCGCGCCCTTAACTCTTGCCATTGTTGTTTCCTCCTATTGTGCGGTCAATCCTTATTTATAAGGAATCATTTTTCTGATGGTCGCTTCGGTAGTCGCATCCGCATAAGTGGTGGAACGCAGACGACGGCAGCGCTTGGTATCCTTCTTGGTAAGAATGTGGCTCTTGAACGCATGGGCACGCTTGACCTTGCCGTTCTTGGTGAGATTGAATCTCTTCTTCGCGCCACTGTGAGATTTCAGTTTGGGCATTGTATTTTCTCCTTCCTTGGTTTGCTTACTTCTTACTATTGGTGTTCTGCGGCTTTGGCGACAGGAACATGGACATATTGCGCCCCTCCAGCTTGGGCTGCTTGTCGAGGTTGGCAATGTCCGCGCACTTGGCGGCAAAGTCACGCAGGAGCTGTTCACCGATATTGGTGTGCGCCATTTCACGGCCGCGGAAGCGGATCGTCACCTTCAGGCGGTCGCCGCCCTGCAGGAACTTCTGGCCGTTTTTCAGCTTGGTGTTGAAGTCGTTCTCGCCGATGCCGGGCGACATGCGGATCTCCTTGACTTCGATCACGTGCTGATTTTTTCTGGCTTCCTTCTCGCGCTTGGCCTGCTCGAAACGGTACTTGCCGTAGTCCATGATCTTGCAGACCGGCGGGTTGGAACCCGGAGCGATCTTCACGAGGTCGAGGTCCTTTCCCTCAGCGATCTCCAGCGCAGCGGCCGAGGACATGATGCCCAGCTGAGCGCCGTCAGCGCCGATGACGCGGACTTCCTTATCGCGGATCTCTTCGTTGATCTGATAGTTTGCAGTTGCGATACGAACACACCTCCATTGGTTGCATCGGGAGCGATCGCTCCGAGAACAAAAAAGCACGGATGCAAGACACATCCGCGCGCATAAAACACACATATCTCCCAGACGGGAGCGGGTTTTATTGACCGCGGACCGCCTTCGCGGCCGGGTGAGGCTGCCCAGAGGGCGCCCACTTTGTTGTCAGCTTTTATACTATAGCAGTCCCGGCACGGTCTGTCAAGGGTTTTCTGCGCCGGGCGAGCAAAAAATGCGGACTGAATCACGTCTTCCGGGGACATACTCCTCCACGGAGGCGAAGCCATATGAAAGTACTCGAATACGGCGGTGTGTTCACCGCCGGCGGACTGGGCTACGGCGGGCTGGAGCTGCTCTGGCGCGGCCGGACGCACTGGTCGATGCTGCTGTGCGGCGGCGTGTGCGCCGTGCTGATCTATCTGATCGCAGGGCGCGAGCGCACCGTGCTCTGGCGGCGCTGGACGCTGTGCGCGGCCGCTGTCACGACGGTGGAGTATTTCACCGGCGTGCTCGTCAACCTGCGCCTTGGCTGGAACGTCTGGAGCTACGCGGACCGGCCGCTCAACGTCCTCGGGCAGATCTGCCCGCTGTATACCCTGTTCTGGTTTCTGCTTGCCATCCCCGGCGTGTGGCTGGGGCGAACCGTGCGGCAAAAACTCGCCGCCCGGCAGACTCAGTAGGTGGTGCCCTGCTGTTCCGGCGCTTGCGGCTGTGCGGGCGTCTCGGGCTGTGCAGCCGCTTCCGGCTGCTGCGGCGCGGCCGCTGCCTCGGCAGCCTGCTGCTCCTGCGCCATGGCGATCTTCACAATGCGGCTGGTGCCGAGCCGGTCCGCGCCGAGGCGGATGAACTCCTCCGCGTCGGCAAGGCTTGCGATGCCGCCGGCGGCTTTGACCTTCACGTGCGGCGGGCAGCAGGTGCGCAGCAGGCGCACATCGTCCGCCGTGGCACCGCCGGTGGAAAAGCCGGTGGAGGTCTTGATATAGTCGGCTCCGCTGTCGGACACGATGCGGCAGAGCATGCGCTTTTCCTCCTCGGTCAGCAGGCAGCACTCAATGATGACCTTGAGGATGCGGCCGCGGCTGACCTCACGCACGGCGCGGATATCGGCCGCGACATCGTCCCAGCAGCCGTCCTTGACCATGGCCAGATTGATGACCATGTCCACCTCGTCGGCGCCGTTGCGGATGGCTTCCGCCGCCTCGAACGCCTTGACGGCCGGGGTGTTGTACCCATTCGGGAAGCCGATGACCGTGCAGATGCGCAGGCGGTCGCCGACATATTTCTTCGCCCCGGCGACATGGCACGGCGGGATGCACACGCTGGCGCAACCATAACGCATGCCCTGATCGCAGAGGGCGCGGATCTCCGCCGCGGTGGCATCCACGCGCAGGAGCGTGTGGTCGCAGCGGGAAAGAATCTCTCGAAGTTCCATGATCGTTCGTCCTTTCTGATGAGACACGAAAAATAGGTATTCTTATTATACCGCGTCCGGCCGCATTGCACAAGACGCATATTTTCCGCCGCCGGCACATAGGCTGTGGTACCCAACAAGAGAGGTGCAGCACATGGACGAACTGGAACAAAACAACTATGCCGAGCTCTGCGGCACGCTGGCGGCGCCGCCCGTGCTGTCGCACGAAAACCGGCAGGAGCGCTTTTTCACCTTCCCGCTCGAGACGCAGCGGCTGTCCGGCACGATCGACCGCGTGAACGTCGTCGTGCGCGAGCGGCTGCTGGCCGAGATGCCGCTGGAAGAATCGGCAAGACTGTGCGTGATCGGCGATGTGCGCTCGTTCAACAACCGCCGCGGGCCGGGCGCAAAGCTGGTCATCACGGTGTTCGCGCGCGACATTTCGCTCAGCGACGAACCGTATGACCGCAACCTGATCCTGCTCAGCGGCACGCTCTGCAAGCCGCCGAACCTGCGCACGACGCCGATGGGCCGCGACATCTGCGACCTGATGCTGGCCGTGAACCGGCACTACGGCCGCAGCGACTACCTGCCGTGCATCACCTGGGGTGCGCGCGCGTGCGAGACCGCGCTCTGGGACGTGGGCACGCGCGTGTCCCTCGAAGGGCGGCTGCAAAGCCGCAGCTACATCAAGGTGCTGGACACCGGCACCGTCGAGCGCACGGCGTTCGAGGTGTCCGTACTCGACATCTGCCGGCTGTCGGCGCCGGACGACTGAACGCACATACCGGCCAGCAAAGCGCGCCCCGCAGAAAACTCTGCGGGGCGCGGGTCATTTCATCAAATGCATCTTCAGGCGAGCGCGGACACGAGCACTTCAAAACCCTGCACGCTGCCGTCCGCTGCCGTGCCCTGCCCACGCAGGACATAGATCGGATAGAGCGCATAGTCGCCCTCGGCATGAAACCCGGCGTTCCTGTAATACGCCTGCTCAAGCCCGGTGATCGTGCAGTCGGTGAGCTCCTGCGCGATATTTGCCGAGAAGTCGTGCGCGTCCAGCCGCGTCTGCACGGCCTTGGCGTCCGCCAGACGGACAGTCCGGGTGCCGCCCATCTTGAGCGGGGCATACTGCTGCGTCAGCGCCGTCACGTTGCCGTCCCGGTCAAAGGAGACGGAGATGTGGTACTGTCCATACACCATCCGGCCGTTGACCTCGGGCGTTATATCGACCGTTTTGCTGCTCACGTTCGTCTCATAGGTTGCGCTGCTGAAAACGATCCGGGACGTGTCGGCGAGTTCCGGTTCAAACTTTTTCAGCCGCTCGCGCACGATCTGCTCGAGCTGCGCGTCCGTCGGGAATTCGCTCAGGTCACCCCGCGTCAGCTCCTCGGTCGGCGTGTAGTACTGGATGTAGCCGGTCTGCGCATCATACGAGAGCCGGCCCGCCAGCTGCGTCTGCATCGTGTCCGCGTCCATATCCAGCAGCGCGGCCGCCAGTGCCATGGAATACGCCTTGTCCACATAGCTTTTGTAAACCGTATCCCTTCCCTGATCCGGGAGCGTGATCGTATCCGGCAGCGTGAGATCCAGCGTCGGTTCCATGCCCGTGGTCGCCAGCACCAGCTTGCTCCGCGCGCCACAGGCACTCAGCGCCAGCAGCAGCGTCAGCGCTGCCAGCAGCAGGCAGAGTCGTTTTCTTCGCGTCATGTTCGGCCGCTCCTTTCCAGATTTTCAGATGTTTTCCAGCACGCTTCCAAACTCAGGATACACGGTTTCCAGATATTTGTCAAGCAAACGAGCCGCAAAAAAACACAGGAGACGTTTTCCGTCTCCTGTGTGGGCTTTATTGTTCCGGTACGATCTCGATCCAGTACCCGTCCGGGTCCTCGATGAAGTAGATGCCCATGCCGGGATTTTCAAAGCAGATGCAGCCCATGGCCGCGTGCTTCGCGTGCGCGGCGTCCATGTCCGGCACGGAAAACGCGAGGTGAAACTCCCCCTCCCCGAGGTCATACGGCTGCGTGCGGCCGCGCAGACCGGTCAGCTCGAGCTGAAACGGCGAGTGCCCGTCGCCCAGAAACACAAGTCGGAACGAGCCGTCGGCCGCGTCGCGCGTGCGCACGGGCTCCAGCCCGAGAGCGTCATGATAAAAGCGCACGCTGCGCTCGAGATCGAGGACATTGAAATTAAAGTGATTGAAGGTAAACATACCGCGCCTCCCAAATACATTCTATCTGTCCCAAGTATAGCGGCTGCGGCGCGCATTGTCAAAGCAAGGCCGCAAAAAACTGTTGGAATTTCATGCCGGGCACGGTATAATGATCGTGCTAGACTGGGATATTGGAGGCGCGCCATGGATAAGACAGGACACGCGCCCGGCTCTGTCATGGAGCCGGAGCTGCAGGAATTTCATACCGGCGCGGCCGTGCACGCTTACCGCACGTTCGGCTGCCACGCGCTCCCCGGCGCGGCGGGGCACCGCTTTGCTGTCTGGGCACCGCACGCACAGCGCGTCGCGCTCGTGGGCGACTTCAACGGCTGGGACACGGCGGCAACGCCGATGGACCGCCTGCCGGACGGCACATGGGTGCAGACCGTAGCCGGTCTGCGTGACGGTGCGCTCTATAAATACGCCGTCACCGGACCGGACGGGCAGACGGTGCTCAAGGCCGACCCCTTCGCCGCGCACTGCGAGACCGGGCCCGCGACCGCTTCGAAGGTCTGGGCGCTCGAGGGTTACGTCTGGCACGACCGGAGCTATCTGCGCCGCCGTGCAGCGCGCGATGTGTACCGCGCGCCGATGAGCATTTACGAGGTGCACCTCGGCTCCTGGCGCCGGCCGGAGACCGGCCTGCCGTGGTACCGCTCGGTCGCAGACGAGCTGGCGGACTACTGCCGAGAGATGCGCTACACACACGTGGAGCTGCTGCCCGTGACGGAATACCCCTACGAGGGCTCCTGGGGCTATCAGGTGACCGGGTACTACGCCCCCACCAGCCGCTATGGTACGCCGCAGGACTTCATGTACTTTGTCGATACGCTCCACCGCGCCGGCATCGGCGTGCTCATGGACTGGGTCCCGGCGCACTTTCCGAAGGACGCGCACGGGCTCGCGCGCTTTGACGGCACACGGCTCTACGAGTGCAAGGATGCGCGCATGGCCGAGCATCCGGAGTGGGGCACACTTATTTTCGACTACGAAATGCCGGAGGTGCAGAGCTTTCTCATTTCGTCGGCCATGTCATTTTTCGACCGCTATCACATCGACGGCATCCGCGTGGACGCAGTGTCCTCGATGCTGTATCTCAACTACGCCCGGCGCGACGGCGAATGGACGCCGAACCGCGATGGCGGCAACATCAACCTCGGCGCGGTCGCCTTTTTGCAAAAGCTCAACACGACCGTGCTCACGGCGTGGCCCGGCTGCGTGACGGTCGCGGAGGAGTCCTCCGCCTACCCCGGTGTGACGAAGCCGCCCTATGACGGTGGCCTCGGCTTCAGCTTCAAGTGGGATATGGGCTTCATGCACGATACGCTCGACTATCTGGAGCTCGATCCCTATTTCCGCAAATACCATCACGACAAGCTGACGTTCTCGATGATGTACGCCTTCTCCGAGAACTTCATCCTCGCGTTTTCGCACGACGAGGTCGTACACGGCAAGAAGTCGATGCTCGACAAGATGTACGGCACCTATGAGCAGAAGTTTGCCGCCCTGCGTGCGCTCTACGGCTATCAGTTCGCGCACCCGGGCAAGAAGCTCACGTTCATGGGTTCGGAATTCGGCCAGTTCATCGAGTGGAACTACAAGCAGGGGCTCGACTGGCTGCTGCTCGACTACCCGATGCACAAGGCCATGCAGCGCTGGTGCAGCGCGCTCAACGCCTGCTACCGCAGCACCCGCGCGCTCTGGGACATCGACGACGGCTGGGACGGCTTCACGTGGCTGAACGTGGACGACGCCGAGCGCAGCGCCATCGCCTTCCTGCGCACGGCGCGCAACGGCCGCCGGCTCGTGTGCGTGTGCAACTTCACGCCCGTGCGCTACGACGATTTTGTCATCGGCCTGCCCAAGCGCGGCGTGCTGCGCGAGCTGCTGTCGAGCGACAGCGAGGAATTCGGCGGCTCCGGCGTGCACAATGCGCCCGAGATCCGCAGCGAGAACGTGCCGTTCGGCACGCTCCCCTGCTCCGCGCGCGTGACGCTGCCGGAGCTTGCCGCCGTATACTTCACCTTCACGACCCGGTAAAGGAGGGAATGCCATGAAACCCGAAATGCGCGCAGCGCTGGCCGAAAAGGGCCGCTGCGACCTGCCCGGCGTACTGCTGGCGGCCGCCGAGTGCGCGCCGCTGGCCAAGACCGGCGGCCTTGCAGACGTCGTCGGCACACTGCCGAAGAGTCTGGCCGCGCTCGGCTTTGACGCACGCATCATCACGCCGTACCACCGCGTGATCAAGGAAAAGTACGCATCTCAGGTCACGCACCTGACGGATTTTTATATCGATCTCGGCTGGCGGCACCAGTACGTCGGCATCGAGCGGCTGCTGCTCGACGGCATCGTCATCTACCTCGTGGACAACGAGTTTTATTTCGGCGACCGCATTTACCTCGGCGGCGAGGCCGAGGGCGAGCAGTATGCGTTTTTCGCCCGCGCGATCCTGGAGGCGCTGCCAAGGCTCGACTTCACGCCCGAGATCCTGCACTGCAACGACTGGCACACGGCCGTGCTGCCCATGCTGATGAAAACGCAGTACGCCGGCAGGATGCAGTCGCGCATGCAGACGCTGCTGACGATCCACAACATCGCCTATCAGGGCAAGTTCTCGTTCGAATTCGTGCAGGACCTGCTCGGCATCGACGCGCGCTATTACACGCCGGAGTTCATGGAGCTCAACGGCTGCGCGAACCTGCTCAAGGCCGGCTGCGTCTTTGCCGACCACATCAACACCGTCAGCCCGAGCTACGCCGGCGAGATTCGCACGGCGGCTTACGGCGAGGGGCTCGAGGGCATTCTCAACGCCCGGCAGCACCAGCTGTCCGGCATCCTCAACGGCATCGACACCGCCGTCTTTGACCCCGCGCACGACGGCGGCATCGCCGCGCCCTACTCCGCCGACGACCTGAGCGGCAAGGCCGCCTGCCGCGCCGCGCTGTGCCGGGAGCTCGGTCTCGAGATCGGCGCGCACACGCCCATCGTCGCCATGGTCACGCGCATGACGCCGCAAAAGGGCTTCGACCTGGTGCAGTGCGTGCTCGACGAGCTCATGGACAGCGAGGACATGGCGTTCGTGCTCCTCGGCACGGGCAACGCCGAATACGAGGACTTTATGCGCAGCGCCGAGTGGCGGCACAAGGGTCGCCTGTGCGCCTACATCGGCTACGACGAGGCGCTGTCGCACCGCGTGTACGCGGGCAGCGATTTTCTGCTCATGCCGTCGAGCTTTGAGCCGTGCGGCCTGTCGCAGATGATCGCCATGCGTTACGGCACGCTGCCGATCGTGCGCGAGACCGGCGGCCTGCGCGACAGCGTGCAGCCGTATAACCGGTTCACCGGCGAGGGCACCGGCTTCTCGTTTGCCAACTTCAACGCCTACGAGCTGGCGGACACGATCCGCCGCGCGCTCGCGCTCTATCACGACGATCATGACGCCTACTGCCGCGTGCAGCGGCAGGCCATGTCGCAGGACTTCAGTTTCACGCGCTCGGCCGAGGACTACGCGCACCTGTATCTGCTCCTGCTGCCGGAGGACACCACGCCGAAGCACGACGCGGCCGACGAGGCCTTCCGCAGCCCGATCGGCGCGCTCGAGACCGGTGCGGCCGTGCGCCTCGCCTTCGCGGACACGGAGGCGCTCGTGTTCGACGCCGCCGTGGAGCTCTGCGGCGATGCGTACAGCGACACCGTCGCCATGACGCAGACGGCCGCCGGCTTTGAAGCGGCCGTGACCATGCCCGCCGCGCCGCAGGCGCTGCGCTACCGCTTCCGGCTCGCGTGCAACGACGGCGGCATCCGCTGGCTGTGCGCCGCGCCGGACGGCCGACACGCCCGGCTGTGCGACGCACCGGGTGACGGCTGGCGCCTGACGGTCTATCGCGCCGGATTCACGACCCCGGCGTGGTTTCGCACCGGCGTGATGTATCAGATCTTCCCCGACCGCTTCGCGCGCGACAGCTCCGCCACCGCGCAGCGCGGCATGGAGCACCACCGCCGCATGGGCCAGACCGTGCACTGCCACGCCGGATGGGACGAACCCGTCGAGTGGCGGGCCAACACGCCGGAGGGCGAATACGCACCGGTGGATTTCTACGGCGGCACTCTGCGCGGCATCGCCGACCGGCTGCACTACCTGCAGAAGCTCGGCGTGACGGTGCTGTACCTCAACCCGATCTTCGAGAGCGCTTCCAACCACCGGTACGACACCGGCGATTACCGGAAGGTCGACCCCATCCTCGGCACGAACGCGGACTTCAAGAAGCTCTGCGCGGCCGCGGCGGACTGCGGCATCCGCATCGTGCTCGACGGCGTGTTCGCTCACACGGGCGCTGACAGCCGGTACTTCAACCGCTTCCGGCACTACCCCGGCTGCGGCGCGTACAACAGCCACAGCTCCGTCTATGCGCGCTGGTACAGCTTCGCGCACTACCCCGACGACTACAAGTGCTGGTGGGATTTCAAAGACCTGCCCGCCGTCAATGCCGCCAATCCCGACTGGCGCAAATATATGATCACCGGCGAGCGCAGCATCGTCAAGACCTGGCTGCGCGACGGCGCGTCCGGCTGGCGGCTGGACGTGGCCGACGAACTGCCGGACGATGTGCTGCGCGGCATGCGCAGCGCTGCCAAAGAAACCGACCCCGACAGCGTGCTCCTCGGTGAGGTCTGGGAGGACGCCGTGACGAAAGTCAGCTACGGCGAACGGCGGCAGTACGCGCTCGGCGACGCGCTCGACAGCGTCATGAACTATCCCCTGCGCGACGGACTGGTGACGTTCCTGACCGGGCGCAGCACGGCGCGCGCACTTGCCGACCTGCTGCTGAGCCAGCGGCTGAACTATCCGCGGCCGCTGTACTACGCGCTCATGAACCTGACGGCAAGCCATGACGTGGCGCGCACGCGCTCAGCGCTGGCACTGGACTTTGACCCCCGCAGCCGCACGCGCGCAGAGCTTGCGGCGCTCGAGATCACGGACGCCATGGCCGCACGCGGCGCGCAGCTGCAGGTTCTGGCGGCAGCCGTACAGTTCTGGCTGCCGGGCATCCCGTCGATCTACTACGGCGACGAGACCGGTATGCAGGGCCTGTGCGACCCGTTCAACCGCGCGCCGCTGCAGATGTGCGACACGCAGATGCTGCAGTGGTACGCGCAGCTGACGGCCCTGCGCCATGCGCACCCGGCGCTCACGCGCGGCGAGGTCGCCGTGTTCGCCCCGGCGGGCGACGTGCTGTGTGTTCTGCGCGTCATCGCGGACGGTCGGGACGCCTTCGGCGAGGAAGCAGAGGACGAGGCGCTGCTGCTGATCGTCAACCGCGCGGCGCACCCGGTGCGCTGCCACGTGGAGCTCACCTGCCCCGGCGCCGGCCTGTGCGAAGAGACAAGGCTGGCCTTCGTGCGCAGCGAATACGACTGCGCCGCCGACTGCACAGACGATACCCACATTGCCATCCGCGACGGCGTGGGCGCATTTGACCTGCCGCCCCATGCCGCAAAAATCTACAGATTGGAGAACCGACATGGAACTGAAACTGGATCGTAACAAAACCTATGGTCTGGCGCTCGAGGGCGGCGGCGCGAAGGGCGCTTACCAGATCGGCGCGTGGAAAGCCCTGCGCGAGGCGGGCATCCGCTTTTCCGCCGTGTCCGGCACGTCCGTCGGTGCGCTCAACGGCGCCATGATCGTCATGGACGATCTCGAAAAGGCCGAAAACGTCTGGAACAACATCCACTTTTCCCAGGTCATGGACGTGGATGACGAGGAAATGCGCCGACTCATGAACCGCGACATCCCGCTCTCCGAGCTCAAGAGCACGCTGCGCAGCGTGGCCGACATCGTGCGCAACCGCGGCTTTGACGTGACGCCGCTGCGCAACTGGGTCGCTGAGGTCGTGGACGCGGACAAAATCTGCCATTCCGACACGGACTTTTTCATCGTCACCTACTCGCTCTCCGACCATCAGGAGCTGGAGCTCAAAGCCTCCGATCTCGACAAGGACGAACTGTGCGATATGCTGCTCGCAAGCGCGTACCTGCCGGCGTTCCGGTTGGAAAAGCTTGGCGGCAAATATTACGCCGACGGCGGCGTACAGGACGTCGTGCCCATCCACGCGCTGGTGGAAAACGGCTGCAAGGACATCATTGCCCTGCGCATCTTCGGCTTCGGCATCGAAAAGCGCTTCCGCATTCCGGACGACGTGCATGTGACGACGATCGGGCCGACGGTCGATCTCGGCAACATTCTGAACTTCGACGCCGAGCAGAGCCGCCAGAACATGCGCCTCGGCTACTTCGACGCCCAGCGCGTGCTCTACGGTCTCTACGGCAGCACGTATTATATCGACCGCACCATGTCCGAGGACGCGGCGCGCCAGCAGCTGCTCGAATACCTTGGGACGGATGACGGCTCGCTGCGCACGTTCCACGAAAAGACGCTGCCGCAGATCGCCAGGGCGCTCAAGTGCGAGGGCGATTACTACGACCTGCTCATCGCCGTGCTCGAGCACGACGCAAAGGAGCTCGGCATCGCGTCCGAGCGCATCATGACGGACATGGAGCTGCTACAGGCGATCCTCAGCCAGCCGGAGCCGCCGGAGGCAATTCTGCCCGCGCAGGGATCCGACACCCCGGCGGAAGCGGAGCCAGGAACCGCCGATGACGCGCAGGCCGCCGCGCCCAAAGCCGCCGAAGAAGTCGTGGCCAAGGCCGCCGAACTGTCGCAGGACATTGAAAAGCACATCAACCGTCTGCTCGGCAAGATGCGGCCGCGCCGCAACCGGCCCGGCACGGCGGAAAACGCCGAACCGGAAGCCTCCGCTGATGAGGCAGAGAAATAAATATACAAATGCACCGGGGCGGCCGCACGGCCGCCCCATTTTTGAGCTGCGGAGCGCCCGAAACCGGTTGGAAATCATGGATTTTCACGGGCCGCGGGTTTCCGCTTGCAAATGTTGATGTTCTCTGGTATGATGCTTATTAGTTAGAGTTATCTAACTTGTGAAAACAACCTGATCCATAGCAAAAAGGAAGCTGTCTTATGCAAACATTTTGGGGGATCCTGATCCCGTTTCTCGGCACCGCGCTGGGCGCGGCGTGCGTGTTCTTTATGAAGAAAGCGCTCAGTGACGCCGTGCAGCGCTCGCTGACCGGTTTCGCCGCCGGTGTGATGGTGGCGGCTTCGGTCTGGAGCTTGCTGATCCCGGCGATCGAGCAGTCGGCAGGTATGGGAAAGCTCTCGTTCCTCCCCGCCTTTCTGGGCTTCTGGCTCGGCATCCTGTTTCTGCTCGCGCTGGATCACATCATTCCGCACCTTCACGCGAACAGCGCCCAGGCCGAAGGGCCGAAGAGCCGCCTGCAGCGCACGACGATGATGGTGCTGGCCGTGACGCTGCACAACATCCCGGAGGGCATGGCCGTCGGCGTGGTATACGCCGGGTACCGCTCCGGCAGCGCGCAGATCACGGCGGCCGGTGCGCTGGCCCTGTCGCTGGGCATCGCCATTCAAAACTTCCCGGAAGGGGCGATCATCTCCATGCCGCTGCGGGCGGAGGGCATGAAAAAAGGCAGAGCCTTCTGCGGCGGCGTGCTTTCCGGCGTGGTAGAGCCCATCGGCGCCGTGCTGACGATTCTGGCGGCACAGCTCGTTGTCCCTGTGCTGCCGTATCTGCTCAGTTTTGCTGCCGGAGCCATGCTCTATGTCGTGGTGGAAGAGCTGATCCCGGAGATGTCGCAGGGCGATCACTCCAATATCGGCACGGTGTTTTTCGCCGTGGGCTTCAGCATCATGATGATGCTGGACGTGGCGCTCGGATGAACAACAAAAACCACATCCGCCGGTCCGAATGGACCGGCGGATGTGGTTTTTCTTTCGGTATCTCTTACTTCGATTCCGACAGGTTTTCCGTCGCAAAGAGCGTGATCACGTTCTTCAGTGTCTCCTGATCGTAATCCTCGGCGATCGCAGATGCGTTCCAGTAAGCATAATCGCCCTCGAACCAGCTCTGCAGGTCATCGAGATCCTCCGCATAGCGGAACTCCAGGTGATAGGTGGTCGCCATCGTGTCCGGAGAGAAGGCAAAGTAGGTGAATTCGCCGGAGTTTTCGTCCTCGCTCTGATAGAAAATGAAGCCGTTTTCATTTTCCTTGTCCAGCTTTCGATAAGTGTGGGAGAAAACTTCCTTGCCCTGCGCGTCCAGACCGGTGATCTTGTGGCCGTCCATCACGAACTTCGAAACCCCGCCCAGGAAATAGCAGTCGAAGGCCATGCTGTCCGGATCGGCCGCATATTTTTCGGCAGCGTCTGCGCCGTAGATCTTTGCCGTGCACATCCCGAGCAGCTTGTCCGTGGCGGCGTCCGCATTGTCCTCGCCCACCAGCGGCGCGGTGGCATCATGCCAGATGCTCCGGTAATCCGCCTTCGACAGCTCCGGGAACAGCTCCACATACGTCCCGCTGATGGTCGTCAGGTAGTCATCCGTGACCGTCTGCTGATTGGCCGCCGAGGGGGTGTTCGTGTCCGCTTTTGTCTGTCCGCAGCCGACGACCGACAGCAGGCAGATCACGCACATCAAAAATGCAGCAATTCTCTGTTTCATTGTATACCTCCTGTTATTAGTTAGTCTCGTCTAACCAGTAGGAAGTCTACCATATTGCGCCGCCCCGGGCTACTCCGTTTTGGTTTCACTGCTCCGTTTTGACGCATGCTTTGCATGGGCGCGGTACTGCGACGGCGTCGCGCCATAGCGCGCCTTGAAGCACGCGGAAAACTTACTGGCATTGTCATACCCCGCAGCCTGCGCGATCTGTGTCACCGGCTTTGCGCTGCGCACCAGCTCCACTGCGGCCTGTTCCAGCCGGTACTCCTTGATATAGTGATACACCGGAACGCCATAGACCCGCTTGAAAATTTTTTGCAGGTGGGACACAGAGATCTCGTGCTCCGCCGCCAGCTGCGACAGCGAGACATGCCCCTCCCGGTTGGTCAGCAGATGATCCCGGAGATGCCGGGCCAGCTCTGCCTGCCTGACTGAGCAGTACGGGTTGGCTGCGGATTCGCGGGGAACACGGCCGAGCAGCATCAGCAGCTCCAGCACCTTGAGCTGCAGGAAGCCGGGATCCAGATAGGCAATGCTTTCATACAATTCCCGAAACACGTGCTCACAGCGCGGCCCGGCCGGGCCGTATGTATACCACTTACTGCCCAGGAGGTTGCGATTGAGCGCGGAAAAGTCCACGGAAAACGCCGGCGCGTTCCGCGCGATCCAGCGCCGGGCGGCATCCGGAGCTACCTCTAGGCAGATGCCTTCGTAATAGCCCAGCGGAAAGTGCGACTCCGACATCATGCCGTGCACGCCGTCGTAACAGCTGATGGCCATATCTCCCGGCTTGAGCAGAACATGATCCCGCAGAGAAAACCGGGTCTCAAAGCGCCCGTTGGCGCAGAAATTGATCTCCAGCATCCCGGTCTGCGTGCGGATCTCCGTATAGGAACCCATCTCCAGCCGCAGGCACATGGCGCTCACACCGTCCATCAGCGGATAGAGGTGGATCTCTCCGTTTCCGTCCGCGTTTTCAAAGCCGCCGGCCTGCCCGTCCGGGCCGAAAGCGGCGGCCGCCTCGCCATGATACACGATCTCGATCACGCGCGCTCCTCCTTTCCTTGCGCACTCTGTCATGAGGCCGTCGTGCGGCCCGCCGGGTCATCTCAGCGTACAGAATCTTCACATTCCCCGCGCAGCGTCCGGATCAGCCCGGTATAGGAGATGCCAAGGCAGGTGCACATCGCCGCATAAATGCAGACCAAAACGGCCGGAATGCAAAACCACGCGCTGACTCTGACCGCGAGCGCCACAAGCGCCGCAAATACGACCCAGCTGAGCACGCTGCCCACGAGCATGGGGCGGCGGATCGGTCGCGCTGATCGCCAGCTCCTCCGCCGGCGTGTAGAGCCGGAAGGCGTGCTCGCTGCGGATGAGCGCCCAGGCATAGGCGTCGTGCATGGCGCTGTCGATGTCCAGCCCCTCATAGAGCAGGTGGTTGAGCACGACGTTCATGCGCTCCTCATAATAGGCCGCGCGCGCCCGCCCGGCCTCCGTCAGGCAGGGACGGCGCGGGTCGCTCCGGTCGAGCAGGCCCTCGCGCTCGAGCGCCATGAAGATGCGGCTGACCTTCTGCTTCCCCTCGCCAGCACACCGGCAAGGCCTGTGACCGTGCAGGTTTTAGGATCTTCATTGAGGAAGCTGAGTAGGACGCGAAGTTTCAGAATATCCAGTGATTCCGGCATAAATGGCTTGACTCCTCTTCAGATTTGCCCCGGAACAGGGAGTTTTGTGCCCCCAAAACGCAGTTAGATATAACTAACCATGCATAATGTGCCACAGCGGCCCCGGTTTGTCAAGCCAGTGCGCGCAAAAATCCGATCGCCCGCTCCCTGCGCGGACAAAGAAAAGCCCGGGATCCAGCGGATCTCGGGCTTTGGAAACGATATTCGGATAGATCAGCGCTTGCTGAACTGAGGCGCGCGACGGGCGGCTTTGAGGCCGTACTTCTTACGCTCTTTCATTCTCGGGTCACGGGTCAGCAGGCCGGCGGCCTTCAGGGGCGCACGGTAGCTGTCCTCGACCTGCAGCAGCGCACGGGCGATGCCGTGGCGGATCGCGCCGGCCTGGCCGGTCACACCGCCGCCGGTCACGGTGGCTTCGACATCGAACTTGCCCATGGTGTCGGTCGCCGCGAAGGGCTGACGCACGATGAGCTTCAGGGTCTCGAGACCGAAGTACTCATCCAGCGGACGTCCGTTGATGGTGATGCTGCCGGTGCCGTTCGGGAACAGGTGCACACGCGCGACGGAGGACTTTCTGCGGCCGGTGCCGTACATATAGGCTTTCTTGCTCGTATAAGTTGCCATGTTCTATTTCCTCCTTCTCAGCGATCCCAGACTTCGGGCTTCTGTGCCGCATGGGGATGCTCGGCGCCGCGGTAGATCTTCAGGCGCTTGAGCTGCCACTGGGCAATGGTGTTCTTCTGCAGCATGCCGCGCACAGCCAGACGCATAGCCAGCTCGGGCTTGTCCTTCATGAGCTTCTTGTACTGCGTCTCGTGCAGGCCGCCGGGATAACCGGAGTGCGTGCGGTAGTACTTCTGCTCGAGCTTCTTGCCGGTGAGCACTGCCTGCTCGGCGTTGATGATGATGACAAAGTCGCCGCAGTCAACGTGCGGGGTGTAGTCGGTCTTGAGCTTGCCGCGCAGCAGATCGGCAGCGAGCGCTGCGGTCTTGCCCATCGGCTTGCCGGCTGCATCCAGAACGTACCACTTGCGGGTGACGGTGTCCTTGTTCAGCAAAGTAGTGGACATATTCGTGCCTCCAATTAGAATGTGTTGAAAAACATTTTGACATTTTTCAGGCGCAAACGTAGAATAGGTCTCGCATTCGCGCTTATCTTTTATACCACAATCATCAAAGCCTGTCAACGGAATTTTTATTTAGATATATCTTTGCTCTCAAAAGCTCCGTTTTACTCCGTTTTACGCTCGAATTCGCAATTTCTATTTTCATTTTGGAGGCTGCTTATGAACGACCTGAATGCGTTCACCGGTCTGGTGCGCCGGTGCGTGGAGGATTATGACATGATCGCGCCGGGCGACACCGTCGCCGTCGGCGTCTCGGGCGGCAAGGATTCGCTCGTGCTGCTCATGGCGCTCAATGAGCTGCGCCGGTACTATCCGAAGCCGTTCACGCTCGAGGCGATCACGGTCGAGCTTGGCTTCGACGGCATGGACTTCGCGCCGGTAGCGGAGCTGTGCGATACGCTCGGCGTGCCATACACCCGCCTGAAAACGGACATCAAAGAGGTCGTGTTCGACGTGCGCAAGGAGGACAATCCCTGCTCCCTGTGCGCGAAGATGCGCCGCGGCGCGCTGTGCACCGCGCTCAGCGAGCGCGGCATCACGAAGCTCGCGCTCGGCCATCACTTTGACGACGCGGTCGAGACGTTCCTGCTCTCGCTCGTGTACGAGGGGCGCATCAGCTGCTTTCAGCCGGTGACGCACATGACGCGCACGGGCGTGGATCAGATCCGTCCGATGCTCTACGCCGGCGAGGGGCGCATCGCCAATCTGGCGAAGGCGCTGGCGCTGCCGATCGTCGAAAACCCCTGCCCCGAGGACCGCGGCAGCAAGCGCTACGAGATCAAGCAGTTCATCCGCACCATGAGCCAGACCTACCCCGATCTGCGCAGCAAGGTGTTCGGCGCCATCCAGCGCGCACCGCTCGACGGCTGGGAAAAGGCGCGCTGACATTCTCAAATGCGACATAGGACAAGCCCGATGGGAAATCCCATCGGGCTTGCGGTTTATTCGATGATGCAAAAACGCTTACATTCAGCTTCCGTATTTAATTGTCTTATGACCATAGAAGTACTTATAGTGGTTCGATGAATACGAGACCGAGCACGTTACAGAGCACTTCACATTCAAACCGGCGTTCACTCCAACACCGCCAGACACAGTTGTTGTCCCATTATTGAAAAAGTCGCCATTTACATAGTTAGTATTCGATAGAATTTGAGCTACGCAGCCATGCGTTAACCTCTCCCTCGAATTGTTTGGAAATTCCATTATAGGATCGCACTAACTGAATCGAATAGATAGAGTTGATATTGAAGAAATGACCGCCCTCACTTGTGGCGCAATAGAAGTCCAAGTACGGCTGGTATTCGTCCGTCACATACAATCTGGCAGTGAAGGAACGATAAGCATTGCTGCGGGCAGCCTGTGTCTGCATCGTATCCGGGAGCATACGCAGAACTTCATCATATGGCATATCCGCATTTTTTGCCATACGCGCGATCATTTCAGTAAACGTCATAGGGTCGCTTACGATCACATCTGGATTGGAATCCAAATCATCCAGAGAAATCGTCCCCGAAACTGCAACTCCGGCAGTATCGGCAGCCTGAACGGGAATAAACAGGACGGAAAACACAAAAACCAGAGCCAAAAGCATGGAAATTCGCTTTTTTATTCTTTATCCTCCTTTTTCAGTAACAAGGCCATACCCCACGCAGAGAGAATAATGCCTCCCATACGCACAGACGGAATGATTTGCTCGAACCGAATGTCCCAATACCTGTAATCAAACAGCTTCTCTTTTGCGGCCAGAAGTACGCGGAAGCAGAAATCCGGCACATACGGTGCCAACAGAATCAGTACAAGTCCAAGTATAAAGAGCGTCAGAATTTGCTTGCTTCGTTTTTTCATTTGCCACCTCCTGCAGCTGCATAATATTTCGGGTTGACGAAGTGAATAATTGGAAGTGCTTCCAGTTTCAATATACCAGATCCTATGCGATTGTCAAGGCATTTTTTTGCACACATTATCATGCATTTGTCTAATTTCTGCGCACTCCGCAGTGAAAGCGCCACGAAAAAGCGACAACAAGCCCGATGGGAAGATCCCATCGGGCTTGTGTTGTTGAAGTGAAGTCTCAGAGGACGTTCTGGCAGAAGCGCATGATGATCGTAGCGGTCTGCGCACGGGTGGCGTCACCCTTCGGCTGAAGGGTGTCCACGCCGTTGGAATTGCCGACGCCGAGGATCAGGCCCTGTGCGACCGCCCAGGACAGCGGCGTGCGGGCATAATCGGAAATGGAGCTGTAGTCCGGATAACCGGTCAGGTCAGCGGTATCGTACACGTCCAGATCCAGAACATTCTTGGTGTAGTTATAGAGGATGGTCGCCATATCCTGGCGCGTAATGGCATCATTCGGGGAGAACGTGGTGGGGCTCGTGCCGTTCACGACACCCTTCTCGAACGCCCAGTTGATCGCATCGACAGACCAGCTGTCGGTCACATCGGTGAAGGAGCTGGACTTGGCAACCTTCGGAGAACCGGCCTGACGGTAGAGCATCGTCACGAGCTGTGCGCGCGTGGTCGTGCCGTTCGGCGCGATGGTCGTCGCGCTCGTGCCGTTCAGGATGCCGTTCTGGATGCAGTAATCCAGGCCCTTATGCGCCCAGTTGGTGTAGGCGGGCATATCGGTGAAGTGAGCGCCCGGGCAGACATGTGCACCGGTCGAGCTGCTCACCGGGATGCTGTTGAGCATCTTGGCCAGCTCGAAGAACTTTTCCTGCAGCATGGCGTGCGTGGACTTCTGCATCTGGCCGACCATGTTGATGTGGTCGGTGTTGTCGATCTTCTCGATGTAGTTCCAGACGCCCATCTTGGTGCCGGCCTTGAAGGTCATCTTGCCGTCAGCGCCGACGCCGTAGTTTTCATTGTACTTATCCGTGGAATTCTCGTGCGGACGGATCGCGGAGCGGACGGAGACGATGCCGTCATTCTCCCACCAGTCCGGCGTGATGTTCACATGGCCGACCGCGTAGTTGACGTGTCTGCCCATGTAGGTGCTGCTCTTGACCATCATCGGGTTCATGCTGGCATTCGGCAGATAGTGGCCGGTCAGCGGTTCACGATGGGTGTTCGAGCAGGCGACGGAGAAGTAATAGATATCATCCTGCGCCTTGGCATAGCCGTTGAGCACGGCCGCGCCGTCGACGTCAAGGTCATAGACGCTCAGGTCGTTGGTGTGCTGCGTCCAGATCTTGCTGTTGATCACACGGTTGAAGTAGCTGAAGTAAGACTCGTTGGGCTGGCGCACCAGACCCCACTGATCGAGCTTGAAGTCCAGGCCGAAGTTGTTCTCATTGACATTGGTGCCGGCAACCGCGCCGATGATGCCCATGGCATACTGGGCCAGATCGCCGATGTTCTGATAGACCTTCGTGTCATACTGGCTGCCGTCGTGCGGCGTGCAGAGCGTCGTGATGCTCTCGATCCAGTGGCGGCACTCGCCGGTGAACAGCGGGCTGATATCACCGCCGCGGCTGGCGTTGCGCTCATCGGCATCGCCGTTTTCCAGCAGCTGTGCGAGCATACGGATCGTCTCGCCGCCCATGCTGTGGCCGACCAGATGCACTTTCAGCTCACTGTCGGGGTTATTCAGCTCCGGCAGAACGCCCGGGAACGTGCGGCCATAGCGCGCATGGCCGTTGGTGGCGGAGTGGTATGCGCCGTAGTCGACCGTGCCGCCGACGAGGTAGGCATACAGCTCACAGGCGCGGTCCCAGTTGCTGGCGACGGGGCCGATGGACGGGGTGTAGACCTTGTAGCCGGCATTGTTGAGAATGTCGCGCAGGCTGCTGAAGCCGCCCCAGTAGTTCAGGCCGAGCACTTCCGTGCCGCCCCAACCGAACAGGCCGTGCACCAGCACGATCGGATAGTGGTTGCCGCTCGCCGACAGGAGCTCCGGCAGATCCGCGTCCGTCAGTTCGTCAGCAGAGGTCGCACGATCGGACTCGAAGTCCGTCGTATCGGCAACGCTTGCTGCGAAACCGGGCATGCAAAGCACCATCGCCAGAACCAGAACGGTGGCGAGCACTCTGCTCCACGTTTTCTTCATGAAAAATCCCTCCAATAGATTTGGGGCAGCATCGAAATCTGTCCACTTTTTATGGTTGCACTATAGTGCCGCTGCGAGAAAAGCACAATCCCCACTGCGGTACAAATGTAACACTTTTGCGCATTTTCCAGCGCTTGATGAAACACACGTCACCATTATGTGCGCCCCGATACAGAATGCGTATGGACAAAAAAAGCCTGCCGTCCGTGGGATGCGGACAGCAGGCTTTGCACTGCGGGATCAGATCATAATGCCGCGCTTTTTGGCCTCGAAGGTCAGCTCGTCGCGGAAGTCGGGGTGCGCGATGGCGATCAGCTGGCGGGCACGCTCGCCAAGGCTGCGGCCGCGCAGATGCGCCACGCCGTACTCGGTGACGATGTAGTCGACATCATTCTTGCTCGTCGTGACGACGGCGCCCGGGGTGAGGATGGACTTGATCTTGCTGATCGTGCCGCCCTTGGCCGTGGACGTGAAGGCGATGAAGCTCTTGCCGCCGCGGGACTGGCAGGCGCCGCGGACATAGTCGATCTGGCCGCCGGAGCCGGACATGTGCTTCGTGCCGACCGACTCGGCGCAGACCTGGCCGAAGAGGTCAACCTCAACCGCGGCGTTGATGGAGATCATGTTGTCGTTCTGGCAGATGACGTCCGGATCGTTGACGTATTCGACCGGCAGGATCTCGACGGCCGGGTTATCGTCGATATAATCATAAATGCGCTGAGAACCGAAGGCAAACGTCGTGACGGTCTTGCCGCGATGGATCTGCTTTTTGCTGTTGTTGACCGCGCCGCACTCGATGAGCTCGACCATGGAGTCGGTGAACATCTCGGTGTGGATGCCGAGGTCGTGCTTGCTCTTGAGCGCCATGCCGGTCGCGTCCGGGATCGCGCCGATGCCGAGCTGCAGGCACGCGCCGTCCGGAATGCGCTCGGCGATGAGGCCGCCGATCGTCTTGCTCACCTCGTCGAGCTGGACCGGGGGCAGGACCGGCAGGTCGTGGTTGTACTCCACGATGGCGTCGACCTGCGAAATGTGGATCAGCGAGCCGCACAGGCCGCGGGGCTGACGGTCGTTGACCTCGAGGAAGATCCGCTTGGTCTTGTCGAGCATGGCGTCGATATACGAGCCGTTGAGCGCCAGGCTGAAGTAACCGTGGCGGTCCATCGGCGCGACCTCGACGCACACGGCGTCATAGTCGTACTCCGTGCGGATACGGGTCGGGAAATCGCGGTAATACGCCGGGATGATATCGGCATAGCCGGCGTTGACCGCCTTGCGCGCCGCGCTGCTGGAAAACCAGCTGTAGCCGGTCATCTTGCCGGCCAGCGTGGGGTCGGTATAAAACTCGAACGGGTACGCATCGAGCAGGGCCTGCACCTTCACGCCCGTAATATCGCTGTTGCGGATGCGCTCCGCGATTGCGGTCATGATGGCCGGTGTCTGCGAGGTCGCCGTATCCATGCCGAGCAGCCAGCCGGACTGCACCTGCTGGGCAATCTTATCCGGCGTCGTCAGTTTTTCCTGATACATCTTCTGATAGTCTGTCATAATTTGCTCTCCTAAAACAAAAAATATGAACACATGGGTATAAATAATATACACGATTCGAAAACGTAATTCAAGAGGGCGCGCGTCCGTTTTGCGATCCTTGCAAAAAATCCGTCACATTTTCAGGAAAATGAGAGGTTTTCTCACGTGAGAAAGTATGATATGATATTGTGAGATTTGTTTGAATTCTTGAATGAATGGATCTTTATCCTCTATTTTTCATGCGGCTCTCATTTCTTCCGGTTACAATGAGCAATGTCGCATCATGCGGCGGGACGCTCCTGCCAATTCAAAAAACAAGGAATGATACGACAACATGACGATCACGATTGTCTGTGATATTCTGGGCGAAGAAAACAATGGCACCACGATCGCCTGCATGAACCTCATCCGCTTCCTGCGCGCGCAGGGGCACACGGTGCGCGTGGTCTGCGCCGATCAGGACAAGGCCGGCAATGAGTGCTTTTACGTTGTGCCGGAGCTGAACCTCTACCTGCTCAACCCGATCGTGGAGCGCAACGGCGTGACGCTGCCGCGCCTGGACCGCTCCCTGCTCGAGGACGCGATCCGCGACTGCGACGTCGTGCACACGACGTTCGTGCTGCAGTTGTCGCACACGGCGGTGAAGATCGCCAAGGCGTACAACAAGCCCATCACCTCCAGCTTCCACTGCCAGGCCGAGAACGTCACGGCGCACTTTCTGTGCAAGGATCTCGATGCGATCAACCGCGGCGTCTACCGCGCCTGCTACCAGATGGTGTATCAGTATTCGGACATCATCCATTACCCGACGCAGTTCATCCGCGACACGTTTGAGGCCGTCGTCGGCCCGACGAACGGCCGCGTGATCTCCAACGGCGTCAACAGCATGTTCACGCCCGGCCCGGCCAAGCGCCCGGCGGGACTGGAAGGCAAGTTCCTCATCGTCTCGACCGGCCGCCTGTCGAGCGAAAAGAATCAGGAGATCCTCATCGAGGCCATCGGCCGCTCGGCCCACCGCGAGCAGATTCACCTGATTCTCGCCGGTGAAGGGCCGCGTGAAGAGCATTACCGTCATCTGGCCGAAAAATACGGCGTCGACATGGAGATCGCGTTTTTCTCACGGCAGGACCTGCTGAATCTGCTGCGCTGCGCCGACCTCTACTGTCACCCCGCCGAGGTGGAGATCGAGTCCATCGCCTGTCTGGAGGCCATCGCCTGCGGGCTGGTGCCGGTCATCGCCAACTCCCCGAAGAGTGCGGCCAAGGCATTCGCGCTCGACGAGAAATCTCTATTTAAAAATAAGGACCCCGAGGATATGGCCGCCAGGATCGACTACTGGGTCGAGCACCCGGCCGAGCGCGCGGACTACAGCCGGAAATATCTCGAGAGCGGCACGCAGTTTGAACAGCAGAGCTGCATGCGCCAGATGGAGCAGATGCTCTTTGACGCCGTCGCCCTGCGCGGTGAGCCGACATGAGCCGCAAGACCATCTATTATCACGACCCGCTGCACGACGACTTCGCGCCGACGAACGGGCACATCCGGCCGAAGCCGATCGGCGCCGACTTTCCTTATGAGCACCCCAGCCCGGTCTGGCAGGCGCTCGCGTTCGTCGTCTACCGGCTGATCATGACGCCGTTTCTGTTTTTGTACTGCAAGCTCGTTTTCGGCCTGCGGATCGAAAACCGCAAAGTGCTGCGCGAGCTACCCGGCGGCTATTTTCTCTACGGCAACCACACGAACACGCTGGCGGATGCCTTCATCCCGACGCTGCTGGCGTTCCCGCGCCGCGCAAACATCGTCACCGCGGCGGACACAGTCTCCATTCCGGGCGTGCGCAACATCGTGCAGATGCTCGGGGCCGTCCCGCTGGCCGACACGATCGACGGCACGCGGCAGTTTCTCGCCGCGCTGCACCGGCGGCTCGAGCGCCGCCAGGCCGTCATGATCTACCCGGAGGCGCACATCTGGCCATATTATAATGGTATCCGCCCGTTCCCGGACACAGCGTTTGCCTATCCGGTGCGCGAGCAGATGCCCGCCGTCGGCGTGGTGGTCGTCTACCGGCAGCGGAAGCTGCTGCGGTTTCTGCCGCCGTGCATCACCGTCGTTGTCGGCGAGCCGGTCTACCCGGACGCATCCCTGCCGCCGCGTAGCGCCCGCCGGGCCCTGCATCAGAAAGTCTATACATTCATGTACGATACCGTCACCCGGCGGCACAGCTATGCGCACATCGAATATCTCCCCGCACAGGACACACAACCGGCCGCGCAATGACCGCGCCGCACGACCAGAAAGGTGGGATCCCGCTTGGCACATTTGACTGAAGCCGCCATCCAGGATGCATTCCTGAGACTGCTGTCCGAGCAGCCGTTTGACAAGATCACCGTGACCCAGCTCGTGGACGAGTGCCAGATCACGCGCCGGACGTTTTATTACCATTACTCCGACCTGTACGAGCTGCTGGACACCATCCTCCACCGCGAGACCGAGCGCGCGCTCGATGAATTTGAGATGACCGGCAGTTGGGAAGAGTGCATGATCACCGCCTCCCGCTTCGCGCGCGAGCACAAGCGCGCCGTGTACCACATCTACACCTCCTCGCATCGGTTGGAGCTGGAGAAGCACGTGGACCGCATTTCCGGGGAAATGATGCACAGCTATGTGGAGGCGCAGGCCCACGGCCTGCGCGTGAGCGAGGCGGACAAAAAGCTCGTGTGCGACCTCTACCGCTTCGGCATCACGGACATTTTCTACGAATGGCTCGAAAACGGGATGAAAGAGGATCTCGAGGCACAGATCCGCCGCCTGAGCCTGCTGTTCACCGGCAACATCCGCGCCTCCCTGTCCCGGGTGCAGATCCCGGCCGAATCGTAACCATCCCCGGCGGGCACAGCAGCGTGTCCGCCGGGTCCATTTCACCAGCAAAGGAGATTTGTCATGCCGATTCTCGATCATCTGGAGCCGCGCGCCGTCTTTTCCTGTTTTGAGCAGCTGTGCGCCATCCCGCACGGCTCCGGCAACACGAAAGCCATCAGCGATTACCTTGTTCGCTTCGCAGCCGAACATCAGCTGCGCTGCATTCAGGACGCGCACAACAATGTCATCATCTTCGCACCCGGCACGCCGGGGTATGAATCCGCCGCCCCGGTCATCCTGCAGGGGCACATGGACATGGTCTGCGAGACTGCGCCAGACTGCACGAAGGACATGGCCCGCGAGGGGCTCGACCTCTTCGTGGACGGCGATACGATCGGCGCACGCGGCACAACGCTCGGCGGGGACGACGGCATCGCCGTGGCCATGGCGCTGGCGATCCTGGCTGCGGACGACATCCCCCATCCCCCGCTCGAGGTCGTCATCACCGTCGATGAGGAGACCGGCATGCTCGGCGCAGCCGCACTGGACGCCTCCGTGCTGAAGGGGCGCACGATGCTCAACCTCGACTCCGAGGACGAGGGCGTGCTCACCGTCAGCTGCGCCGGCGGCAACGTGTCCGTGTGTATGCTGCCGGTCACGCGCGCGCCGTTTTCCGGCACAGCGCTGACCGTGACGGTCGGCGGTCTGCTCGGCGGCCACTCGGGCGCAGAGATCGACAAGGGCCGCGGCAACGCAAACCTCCTCATGGGCCGCGTGCTGTACGCCGTCGGCGCGCGCACGCCGCTGCGGCTCGTCTCCGTCGCCGGCGGCCTGAAGGATAACGCCATCCCGCGCGAGAGCCGGGCCGTCATCGCCGTGGCCGATGCAGCCGCCGCGCAGGCGGCGATCGCGGACATGGACGCCGCGCTCCGGCACGAATACGCGGCCGCCGACCCGGATGTGTCCGTGCGCGTCGACGCAGCCCAGGCGCAGCAGCCGCCGATGGACGAGGCGTCCACGCAGCGCGCCGTGTGCATGCTCTGCTGCCTGCCGAACGGCATTCAGGCCATGAGCCGGGACATTCCGGGTCTCGTGCAGACGTCGCTGAATCTCGGCATCCTGACGACGGATGCGGGCACCGTGCAGGCGTCGTTCTGCGTGCGCAGCAGCGTGTCCACGCAAAAGGAGATGCTCGTCGCGCGCCTGCGCTGCCTGATGGCGCAGCTCGGCGGCACGGTGGCCGTCTCGGGAGACTACCCCGCGTGGGAATACCGCAAGGACTCGCCTCTGCGCGAGCGCATGGTCGCGGTCTTCCGCGAACAGTACGGCCGCGATCCGAAGGTGGAAGCCATCCATGCCGGCGTCGAGTGCGGACTGTTTGCCGGAAAGCTGCCGGGGCTCGACTGCGTGTCCTTCGGCCCGGATCTGACGGAGATCCACACCTGCCGCGAGCGGATGCACATTGCCTCCGTGCAGCGCGTCTGGCGCTACACGCTCGAGGTGCTGCGCCGCTGCAAATAAGCGAACATGCAAAAACCGCCCTGCACCGATCGGTGCAGGGCGGTTTTTCTGTTGGGATGTTACTTGCGCAGTTCGTGCTCGTCGCTGCGCTTGCGTGCGGCCACGGCCACGATGCCGGAGAGCGCGACGAGTGCGATCATGTTCGGCAGCACCATGAGCTGGTTGAACATATCCGTCAGCTCCCAGACCAGATCATTGGACAGGCAGGAGCCGAGGAAGATGAAGATGATGGCGATGATGGAGTAGGCAAGGTTTGCCTTCTTGCCGAAGAGATAATTGACATTGATGCGGCCGAAGAGGTTCCAGCCGACGATCGTCGAGAACGCGAAAAACAGCAGGCAGATGGCCACGAACGCATTGCCGAGCGTATCACCGAACACGCTCGAGAACGCGAGCTGCGCCATGTTCGTCTTGGAGATGCCGTCGACCGCGCCGTGGGCCAGCGGGCCGTTGCCGGCGTAGAGCGTGGAGATGACGACGAGCGCCGTCATGGTCAGGACGACGAACGTGTCGATGAACACGCCGATCATTGCGACCGTGCCCTGCTCGTGCGGGCTCTTGACGTTGGCCAGCGCATGCGCGTGCGGCGTGGAGCCCATACCGGCCTCGTTCGAGAACAGGCCGCGCTTGGCGCCCTGGCTGATGGCCGTCTTGAGCGCATAGCCGATGCCGCCGCCGATGATGGACTGCGGCACGAAGGCGTACTTGAAGATCATGCCGAAGGTCTCCGGCACGTAGCGGATGCGGGCAAAGAGCACGATCAGGCCGCCGACCAGATACAGGCAGGCCATGACCGGCACGATCTTCTCCGTGACGGAGGCGATGCGCTGCACGCCGCCGATGAAGATGAACGCCGCAATGGCGGAAACGATCAGGCCCATGACCCAGCTTGGGATATGGAATGCGTTCTGGCACGCCTCACCAATGGAGTTGGACTGCACCATGGAGCCCATGAAGCCGAGCGCCAGAATGATCGCGACCGCGAAGAAACCGGCCAGGAACTTGCCGAAGCCGTTCGGGAATGCGTGCTTGATGTAGTACACCGGGCCGCCGAGGACCGTGCCGTCCGGCTCGACCACGCGGGTCTCCTGCGCGAGCACCGCCTCGGCATAGATCGTCGCCATGCCGAAGAACGCGATGATCCACATCCAGAAGATCGCGCCGGGGCCGCCGATGAGGATCGCGCCGCAGGCGCCGACGATGTTGCCGGTGCCGACCTGCGCCGCGACAGCCGTCGCCAGCGCCTGGAACGAGCTCATGCCGGATTTGTGCTTCTCGCCGTTGAGGCTGAACTCACCGAAGAAGCGCCGCCAGCCCTCGCCGAAGCAGCGCACCTGCACGAACCGCGTGCGGATGGTGAAATACAGGCCCGCGCCGAGCAGCAGGATGATCAGCACATAGTCTGACAGGTACATGTTGATGGTCTGCACGATTTTGAGTAAGGTATCCATGTTGTTTCTCCCTCTGCATTGAATTTTTGCAAAGCAAAAAGCTGCCGGTCGTTTTGACCAGCAGCTCCAGAGAACAAACAGCGCTTGAACGCCCGCACACATCGGGCACTCGCTCTGTCCTTTTGCCTGAGAGATTCGGCTTTCGCCTTGCACCTTCGGCACCCGCTTGGCGCGGGATTCTCCAGAGTTCCTCCGCCTCCAGTCTCAGCCGAGCCGATCCTTGAGGTTTCGACGGATATTTATTTGATTGCGTCGAGTATTATTACATACACACGCAGGGCTTGTCAAGCCCCAACTTCAAAAAAAGTTTACAAATTGCCGGTGCCGTACATCAGCGCCGTGAGCGCGACGACCGGCGCCGTCTCGCAGCGCAGGATGCGCTCGCCCATGGAGCAGATGTGCATACCGAGCTTGCGGGCCATGTCGGCCTCGAACTCGGCAAAGCCGCCCTCCGGCCCCGTGATGATGGCCGCCGATGCGATCGGGGACGCCGTGTGCTCGATCGCGTCGCGGATCGTCTCGCGCTCGCCGGTCTCGTACATGAACAGCGGCAGATCGGTGTGCAGCGCGTCGTTGAGCACAGCGACGAAGTCCGCCTCATAGCGCACCTGCGGGATGATGCCGCGGCCGGACTGCTTGGCCGCCTCCTCAGCGATGCGCTGCCAGCGCTCGAGCTTCTTTTCCATATTGACGGCCTTGGCCACGCAGCGCGTGCAGGAGAAAAACACGATCTCGGACGCGCCCGCCTCCGTGCACTTCTGCACGAGAAAGTCGCTGCGCTCCCCCTTCGGCAGGCCGGCAAACACCGTCGAGCGCACAGTGGGCTCTGCCTTGCACGGCACGACCTCGATGACCTCGGCCTCGGCCTCGTGCTCCAGCGTCTGTACCAGGCGGCACTTATAGTCGCGCCCCGCGCCGTCGCAGATGACAATGTCGTCGCCCGCGCGCAGACGCAGCACGCGGATGTGGTCGGCGTCGCGGCCGCGGATGATCGCCCGGCCATTCGGGAAATTCGTACCTGCTATGAAAAATCGAGCCATAATGGTGCCTCCGATGCATGATCTCTGCCGTGATTATGGCACACTTTGCACGTTTTTGCAAGCCGGGCCATAGCATGATATGGGGGTATGGACGATGCAGGATTCCGTTTTTCTCGATAACCGCACATTTCAGCGCGTCTGGCAGCGCGTGGCGGGCAGCACAGGTGCGCCCGCAGCCGCACCACCGGAGGCCGACACGCTGACCGATCTGCTTGCCGAGTGCATCCGCGCCAAGGCAGCCGGAGCTGCGTTTTATGCAGCGCTCTCGCAGCGCATCCGCACCGGGCGGCAGCAGCTCCTTTGCATCGCGGCGCAGGAGCGGGCACATCAGAAGGAGCTGCAGGTGGAGTATTTTCTGCGCACGGGCGAGCGCTGCGTCCCGCCCGCCGCCTGCCCGCGGCTGGGCACGGCGGTGCAGGATCTGCGCAGCGTCTATGCGCAGGAGCTTAAGCTGGCAGAGCGGCTCGACGCGGCGGCGAACACCGCGCCGTCCCCGCTGCACCAAACGCTGGCCGCCATGGCGCAGCAGGACCGCTGCCACGCCCAAGCCGTGCGAAACCTGCTCGCCTGTCTGCTGGGCTGAGACAAATCCGCACAAAAAATGCGTTTCTTTCAAAATGGTACTTGACTTTATGATGAATCTTGATTATAATGTGCAAGCTGACAACTTAAAATGTAAGCAACCCGAACAGAACGTGGAGAAGTCGCGTAGCCTGGTCGAGCGCGCACGATTGGAAATCGTGTATACCCCACAAGGGTATCGAGGGTTCGAATCCCTCCTTCTCCGCCACAAAAGGTAGGTAATTTTGATAGAAATTGCCTACCTTTTCTTTTTGCCCGAAAGCCCTTGATTTCAGGGATTTTTCGGTATCCGGCAACAAAAAAGCAGCCGCTACGGAGCTATTTCCGCAGCGGCATTTTTACTTTTCGGCTGTCCCCGGCACCCCTCTCCCGGACAAATCGTTCTCACAGAGGGGTATTGTTCAATTTGAGGGGTATCGTTCTCACAGAGGGTAATCGTTCAATTTGAGTCCGTGTCCAGCGTCACAGGTATGTAAACCATCTTCAGCGGGATCATTTTTCTGTATTTCTCACTAAGCTGGCCATAATACTTCAAAACGAGTTCAACCAGTTCTGTACCATTGATTCCCCGAATAATCGGCGTGCTTTCAAGATACTTCTTCGCGTTTTTCGTGTAGTTGGACAGAGTGACAAACAACCCATAATCGCCCTCACGCATTGCGCCTTTGAGAGATTGAATGGTCGTTTCCTTTATATCCCCATCCTGACTCTTAACTTGGACAAGGATTCGAGGCGGGAGCTCATCCTTATAGGCGGTGATGTCAATTCCGCTGTCGCCACCGTGCGGGGAGACTGTTGTACGGTATCCAATGGCCTGCAGCAGGTCCGCGACAAACTCTTCAAGATCATACCCTTTTAGCTGGCGGCTGATTTCCTTGAGAATGAAATCCTTTGTGTTCTCGATTATTTCTTCTGCGGTAGCACCAACGCTCTCATCTTCCTCTGGAAGGCTCTTTTTAAATCCCTTGTCGAGTGCAGAAAGAAACTCATCCGCGTAGTTTTTCACGGTGAAAAGTGACATGAATGATCCGATCTCATAAAGAGCCCCCTGAGAAAACGACATGCGCGGCAGGTGTTTTATCCACTTAACACTACGTTGCTGTTTGTACTCTATTGCATCTGGTGAATACTGGTACTCGCTTTCCACGACACCTATGTTCACCATTCTGTCAGTCTTTGACGGGAATACAACGTAATCACCAATTTGCATCTCATGCACAAAGCGGAAAAGCATACCTGAACTGGTCGCAACGCTGCCCTTTTTTGCATCAGGGAACACAGCAAGGTACTTGTCTCTAAACGATTCACGGTCTGGAGCGAGAACAGATAAATCTCCCATCTCTTTCCATCCGATTGCAATCACATTGCCTTGTAGGAAAAGACTATCATCCTGTGTGTGAATTCCCCATACTTTCTTTTCGTCGGCCATATTGCTTTCACCCACTTATTGTTTTCTGTGGTCATTATACTGCGAGAACCTGATAAATTCAACATTGCCCCCTGCGAAGTGGGCCTTTAAATGTAGATTTTTCGTGGTCAAAGAAGCATAATATGACTATCTACATTTGAGAGTGGTGAAAGAATGCTACGTTTTAGAAATCCCGGAACGCAATACTCTACTCAGGTGCAGGTCATCAAGCAACTTTATGCCGCGCTGGGCCACCAAGAGAGCTTTTCATTGAACGATATGGCAGTTGTTATAGCTCAGGGGCGGCTGATGACTGCTTATGGCTATGCTGGCGATGACGCCATCCGTCTTAGCATGACAGATCAGGAAAGCATGAATTCTGCATTAATGAATGCAAAAATGTCTGCAGAGGTATTCCGTATGCTCATGAGGAAAATCGATGCGCTCTCCGACTGTATCCGTGCGCTGGAGGAAAAGGCAAATCAGTAATCGTTCACTTTGAACCCCCCTGTGGCAAGTGCCCCCCTCGGACCCGGTTGACCCCCCTGAAGGGCAGGTGCCCCCCCTCCGGGAAATTCTATTGAAACGCGATACCTTTTCCACAAAAAACGGCAAATCTCATGAGAGATTTGCCGTTTTTTCTTTTTCACGCTTCCCACTCCGCCCCTGACATTGCGGGATTGCAGGCAAAACACTTGTATGCTATAATAAAAAAATCGTTGATTTTTGTCCGCGCGGCGCGTCCGCCGGCTGCGGCAAACGAAATGATACTTAGAAAGGAACTTTGATGATGAAACCGAAATTTGACGGCTATGCGGCGCAGTACGACGCCTGGTTTATGGAAAACGACAACCTGTTTCAGAGCGAGCTGCGCCTGTTTCAGACGGCGCTCGGCAACATTGCCGGAAAGCGCGTGCTCTCCGTCGGCTGCGGCAGCGGCCTGTTCGAGAGCATGATCGACTGCAGCGGCATCGAGGGCATTGAGCCCTCGCACGACATGGGCGCAATCGCGCAAAAGCGCGGCGTGAAGGTGATCGCGTTCGGCGCGATCGAGGACGCCGAACTGGAGGAAAATGCCTACGACGTGATCTACCTCAACGGCAGCTCCAGCTATATGGAGGATCTGACGCGCGCATTTGGCGTCTGCAAAAAGGCGCTCAAACCGAACGGTAAGTTTATTTCCCTGGACGTGCCCAAGGAGAGCGCGTTCGGCTTCATGTATCTGCTGGCAAAGGAGGCCGGCACGTTCGACCACCCGTCGCTCAGCGGCGTTATGCCCAAGCTGCCGTACCCGCTCGAGCTGTGCTGCGCAGGCGTGTGGCACTCCACCGAGGAGAAGATCGACGCGCTCAAGGCACTCGGCTTCCACGATTTTGACTTTTATCAGACGCTGCTGCGCAACCCCATGTACACCAACGAGGTCGTGGAGGACGTCGTGCCCGGCTACCAGAGCGGCGGCTATGTCGCCATCATTGCGCACAAATGAGTGGGCATAACGGCACAAAGCTCTCGCAGCGGCTCCATGCGTGTGTGCAGGGCATCTGGCCGCGATACCTCTCCCACCCGTTCGTGATGCAGATGGCGGACGGCACGCTGCCGATGGAAAAATTCCGCTACTATATGCTGCAGGACTATCTCTACCTCAAGGACTACGTGAAGATCTTTGCGGCCATCATCCAGAAGGCCGATGATTTCGAGCAGATCCGCTTTCTGAGCGGAGAGCTGGCGAACACGATTGGCGAGACATTCCGCACGCATCTGCCGTACATGCAGCGCCTCGGTGTCACGGACGAAGAGATCCGCCGCGCGCGCCCGCACATCGACAACAGCGCCTACAGCCACTATATGCTCTGCGAGGCGCAGGCCGGGGACGTGCTGACCGGACTCGTGACGCTCTTAAACTGCTCATGGAGCTATGCCTACATCGCGCAGGAGATGGCGGCGCGCTATCCGGACGCGCTTCAAAACGAACACTACGGCGCGTGGTTCGCGGGCTACGTTTCGGAGGAGTACCGCCAGACGAATCAGGCGCTCATCGACCGGATCGACGCGCTCGGCGCGGACATCGACGAGCAGACGACACAGCATCTGTGCGAGATCTTCCAAACGTGCTGCCTGTTTGACCTGCGCTTCTGGGACATGGTCTACGCCATGGGAGAGACCTGATGCGCCCGCAAAACATCCGCTTTTCCCTTGCGAGGTGACACCATGAAAGCCGAACGCAACAAGACCATAGACTTTCTGCCGGAGGACGCGCCGGAGTATCTCGCGCGCTGCCTGCGCGTGACGGAGGACGTGCCGCTCGACGCCGTGTGCGGCCGCACCATCTGCGGCGACACGTTTCAGGTCGCGCCGCACCTGCCGCGCAGCTTTGCAGACCTCCTGATCGTCGACCCGCCGTACAACCTGACCAAGGACTTTTCCGGCGGCGGCTTCCGGCGCACGACGGACGCGAACTACGCCGCCTTTACGCGCGCATGGATCGAGCTGCTGCTGCCGCTGCTCAAGCCGGACGCCTCGGTCTACGTCTGCTGCGACTGGCGCTCGAGCCCGGTCATCGGCATGACGCTCAAGGAGTATTTCCGGCTGCAGAACCGCATCACCTGGCAGCGTGAAAAGGGCCGCGGCGCGCAGCGCAACTGGAAAAACGGCATGGAGGACATCTGGTTCGCCACCCGCACGGACGATTACACGTTCCATGTCGACGCCGTGAAGGTGCGCCGCCGCGTGCGCGCGCCCTATCGCGCCGACGGCCGGCCGAAGGACTGGGAGGAGACGCCGGACGGCAAATTCCGCAACACGTGCCCGTCAAACTTCTGGGACGATATCTCCGTGCCCTACTGGTCCATGCCGGAAAACACCGCCCACCCGACGCAAAAGCCCGAAAAGCTGCTGGCCAAGCTCATCCTCGCAAGCTCCGACCCCGGCGGCATCGTGCTCGACCCCTTCGCCGGCTCCGGCTCTACGGCCGTGACGGCGAAGAAGCTCGGCCGCCGCTTCGTCGCCATCGAGCGCAGCGAGCAGTACTGCGCCTGGGCCGAAAAGCGGCTGGAGCTGGCGGAGACAAACCCCGCCATCCAGGGCTACGCCGACGGCGTGTTCTGGGAGCGCAACGCCGGCCGCCTGCCGCGCTGAGCGAACTGCATATGCCCCGGCGCCCGGCTGACACCGGGCGCCGGTTTTGCTTGTCGGATATTTGACGTTTCTTGACAAGCGTCCAAAACAGTGTTACAACGGAAACCGCTTGTGCAAGTACGAAACAAAGAAGGCGCAGATATGAAACGAGGCTATCTGTACATTGCGGTCACAACGCTGCTGTTTTCCAGCATGGAGGTCGCGCTGAAGCTGATCTCCGGACAGTTCAACCCTATCCAGCTCAATTTCAGCCGGTTTCTCGTCGGCGGGCTGGTGCTCATTCCTTTCGCCGTGCGCGAACTGAAAAAGCGCGGCCGGAAGCTTGACGGCAAAGCGCTCGGCTCGTTTGCCCTGCTGGGCCTGATGGGCATCGCGGTAAGTATGTCTCTGTATCAGCTATCCGTCACGCGCATCCAGGCTTCGGTCGTCGGCGTGCTGTTTTCCAGCAACCCCGTGTTCGTGACGCTGTTCGCCTTCCTGCTCCTGCACGAGACGATCTCGAAAAACCAGATTGCGGGCCTCGTGCTGGACGTGGCGGGCATCGTGCTCATCATCCAGCCGTGGCACCTGCGGCTCGATGCGCTCGGTGTGGTGTACGTCCTGCTGGCGACGCTGCTGTTCGCGCTCTACGGCGTGTGCGGCAAGCGCCAGTGCGCGCGCTTCGGCGGCATCGTCGTGACGTGCTTCGGCTTTCTGTTCGGCGCGGCCGAGATGATTGCGATCGCCGGTTTGACACACATTCCGGCCCTCTCTGCCGGCCTGACGGCCGCCGGTCTGGACACGTTTGCGAGCATCCCCTTCTTCACCGGCTACACGCTGGTGAATCTGCCGATCGTGCTCTTCATCTACATCGGCGTGACCGGTATCGGCTTTACCTGCTACTTCCTGTCGATGGAGGTCACGAGCGCGCAGACAACGTCGCTCGTGTTCTTCTTCAAACCCGCGCTCGCGCCGCTGCTGGCGTTTCTGGTGCTGCACGAGGCCATCCCGGGCAATATGCTCGCCGGTATCGCGTGCATCCTCTGCGGCAGTCTGGTGTCCATCCTCCCCGGCCTGCTCGCACAGCGAAGGGCCGCTGCGCTTCCGTTCGCGGAAGACACGGTCAAGGAAAAAATCGAAGTCTGAATCCGCAATCTTTGCGCCCGCAGCGATCGCTGCGGGCGCTTTTTACATCTTCTTCACAAAATCCGGCTTGACATTCCGCACATGTTGTGTTATTGTCTTAATCACTTAATACAGCGATACACAATTTTGACAGGAGGCGGCATCATGAACTGGAACATCCGCAACGACGCGCCTGTCTACACGCAGCTCGTGGACCAGATCGCCCGCGCGATCATTCTCGGGCAGTTTCCGCCCGGGAGCAAGCTGCCGTCGGTGCGCGACTTCGCGTCCGACGCCGGCGTGAATCCGAACACGATGCAGCGCGCGCTCGCCGAGCTCGAGCGTCTGGAGCTGATCCGGACGCAGCGCACGGCCGGCCGCACCGTGACGGAGGATCTGGCGCGCATCGACCGGGAAAAGCGGCGGCTGGCGCAGGCCGGCATCGACGCATTCTGGCAGGCGCTGGCGCAGCTCGGCTATGACCGGGCGCAGGCGCTCGAGCTGCTGCAGCAGGATCTGCGGCAGGCAAAGGAGGAAATGTAACATGGCAATTCTCGAATGTAAGGGTCTGTGCAAGAGCTACGGCGCGGAGCCGGCGCTCGACCGCGTGGACCTCTCGGTCGAGCCGGGACACATCGTCGGCCTGCTCGGCCCGAACGGCAGCGGCAAGAGCACGCTCATCAAGCTGGCCAACGGCCTGCTCACGCCGGACGCCGGGGAAATTCTCATCGACGGCAAGGCACCGTGCAGGGAGACGAAGAAGATCGTGTCCTATCTGCCGGAGCGCACCTATTTTGCCGACTGGATGACGGCGCTGCAGCTGCTGGCGTTCTTCGGCGATTTTTACGATGATTTTGACCGCGGCGCAGCCGTGCAGATGATGCAGCGGCTCGGCATCCAGCCCAAGCAGCAGATCAAGCAGATGTCAAAGGGCACGCGCGAAAAGGTGCAGCTCATCCTCGTCATGAGCCGCAAGGCGAAGCTCTACCTGCTCGACGAGCCGATCGGCGGCGTCGACCCTGCGACGCGCGATTTCATTCTCAACACCATTATCAGCAACTACAACCCCGAGGCCGCCGTCGTCATCTCCACGCACCTGATCGCGGACGTGGAGAACATCCTCGACGACGTGGCGTTTCTCAACCGCGGCCATCTGCTGCTGCAGTCGCCGGCCGACGAGCTGCGCGCCAGGGAGGGCAAATCGGTGGACGCTGTGTTTCGGGAGGTATTCAGATGCTAGGAAAACTCTTAAAGCAGGATTTTCGCGCGACAGCGCGCATCATGCTGCCGCTGTATGCGGCCGTGCCGGTGCTCGGCCTGTTCACGAACCTGATCACCCGCCTGTGTGAAAACCAGAACGGCTTTCTGATCCGCGCCATCGGCGCACTCGTGCCGTTCGTGTTTTCACTCTCACTCATCGCCGCCGTCGTGACGACGGTCGTGCTCATGATCCTGCGGTTTTACCGCAACCTGATGACGGACGAGGGCTACCTGATGTTCACGCTGCCGGTCTCGACGACGGAGCTGATCTTCTCGAAGCTGATCGTCTCGATCGTGTGGTTTCTCGGCACGTTCGCGGTCGACGCGCTCGGCATGCTGCTGTCCGGCATGCTCGGCGGCTACGAAGACGTCGTCCGGTTCCGGTTCGCCTTTACCTTCAACGTTCCGTATAACATCCCGATCACGCAGGCACAGGCCGGCTGGCTCGCAGCGGGCGTGGTCGTGCTGGTGGTTTTGTGCGGCCTTGCCCTGTGCCTGATGACCTACGCCGCCATGGCGATCGGTCAGAGTTTCAAGAAAAACAAGGGGCTCATGTCCGTCGTGTTCTTCTTTGTGCTCTGGATCGGCACGCGCATCGTGTTGACGCTGATCTTCGGCGCGGCCTACGGGTCGGCCACCTCGGCCGTCAACACGATGACCGTGTTGCAGGCGCTCTGGACCGTGCTCGGCTGTACCTGCGTGGGTGCGCTGGCGTTTTGCGTGGGCTTCTTCTTCCTCACGCACGGCATGCTGCGCAAGCACCTGAACCTGCAGTAAAAGGGCAAAAAAACACCCGGTATTGGCGCGCCAATACCGGGTGTTTGCTTTACGGATCAACAGGAGAGAATTACTTGGTGCCGAAGATGCGGTCGCCCGCGTCGCCCAGACCGGGGACGATGTAGCCGTGCTCGTTGAGATGATCGTCGAGCGCTGCGACATAGATGTCCACATCCGGATGCTCCTTCTGCATCACGGCCACGCCCTCGGGGGCGCCGATGATGCACATGAGCTTGATGTGCTTGCAGCCGACTTCCTTCATGAACTGCACCGCGGCGGACGCGCTGCCGCCGGTGGCGAGCATCGGATCGACGATGATGACGTCGCGCTCGGAAATGTCGGGCGGCATCTTGAAGTAATACTTCACGGGCTCAAGCGTCTGCGGGTCGCGGAACAGGCCGATGTGGCCGACCTTGACGTTCGGCATCATGGTGACCATGCCGTCGACCATGCCGAGACCGGCGCGGAGGATCGGCACGATGGCCAGCTTCTTGCCGGCGATGTGCTTGCAGTGCGCCGTGGCGACCGGGGTCTCCACGTCGATCTCCTCGAGCGGGAGGTCGCGCGTGGCCTCAAAGCACATCAGCATGGCGATCTCGGAAATCAGCTCGCGGAATTCCTTGACGCTGGTGTTCTTGTCGCGCAGGATCGAGAGCTTGTGCTGGATCAGCGGGTGGTCAAAAACGTGAACTTTACTCATCTCGTCGTCTCCTTTGTTGATTCAATTTTTCATTCTTGCGCCGCCTGAGCAGCCAGCCGTGCCTGGCGTTCCCGCTCGGCCTGCGACAGGCGCAGATAGACCGGGAGCAGTTCCTCCGCCGGGGCCGGCGTCTGCCCGAAGGCAGCCATGGCCACGCCCCACGCGCTCTGGCTGACCAGATTGCCCGACGCCAGCACCGCAGGGATGCCCATGTCCAAACATGTATTATAACACAACTGTGCGCCGTCGCCAACCAGAAAAGCGGATTTCTGCATTTTTCCCAGTTCTTCGCCCAACTCCGCGAGCGAAATCGCACGGTCTTCACAAAGACGCACCGGTTTTCCGCCCCGGATCTCGAACAGGGCGTTGTAGATCTGGCTGCGGCGGGCATCCATGGCCGCGCACACGAGCGCGCCCTCCCCCGCCGCGAGGCCGTGATACGCCATGGCCTCGAGCGTGGACACGCCGATGGCGGGCTTCTGCGCGCCCCAGGCGAGCCCCTTGGCCGTGGACACGCCGATGCGCACGCCGGTGAACGAGCCCGGCCCACGCGCGACGGCGATGGCGTCGACGTCCGCAAGCCTGGTATCGGTATTTTTCAGCATTTGCTCCGCCATCGGCAGCAGCGTGCAGCTGTGCGTCAGGCCGCTGCACTGCTGGCTCTGGGCAATGAGCACTCCATCGCGGCACAGGGCGACCGACGCCGCCTTGGCCGAGGACTCCAGTGCGAGGATCAGCATGATGTCCCGCTCCCTTCCGTGATCGTGATGCGCCGGGTCGTCGGGCCGAGTTTTTCAAACCGGACCACGACCTCGTCGCCGTAAAAAGCGTCCTCCACGTTCTCGCTCCACTCGACGGCGCAGACGGAACCGCGGTTGACATAATCCTCCCAGCCAATGTCGAACAGCTCGTCGGCACTGCCGAGACGGTACATATCAAAATGGATCAGCTCGCGGGGCCCTTCATATTCGTTCACGATCGTGAACGTCGGGCTCGAGACGCGGCACGTCAGCCCCATGCCGCGGGCCATGCCGCGCACAAAGGCGGTCTTTCCGCTGCCGAGCTCGCCGTACATGGCCACGACCTTGCCGTCCGGCAGGGCGCGCGCAAAGTCCGCGCCGGCCTGTTCGGTCTCCGCTTCGCTGTGGGTCAGATATTCCTGCATGATATCCCTCCGATTCTGAAGAAGTATTATAGCACGGTTTCGGCCGTTGCGTAAAGTCGTTTTGTGTGATATAATAAGCGCCGATTTCAAAACGCCGCCGCGGCGGAAAGGAGGCCATTATGAAAAAAGCCATGTCCTACGCAAAGGAGTTTTTTCACCGGGCGGATATTTTCCTGCTCGTGATGGGCCTCATCTGCGCCATTTTCGGCATCGTCGTCATCTCGAGCGCCACGGCGTCGTACCACTCGGCCAAGTATGTCATCGTGCAGAGCGCGTCGCTCATCCTCGGCGTTTTCGCGTTCGTGGTCATGACCGTGCTGGACGTGGATGTGCTGGCCGACAAGTGGCAGATCCTGTGCGCGTTCAACGTGGTCTTTCTGCTGCTGCTGATCCCCTTCGGCGTGAGCGACAACACCGGCAACACCGGCTGGCTGCGCTTTTTCGGCATCGGCATCCAGCCGACGGAGGTCATCAAGCTCACGTTCATCATCATTCTGGCAAAGCAGACCAGCTACTTGAAAGAATACCACGACCTCAACTCCGTGTGGTCGGTCGCGCAGTTGGCGGGCCATTTCGTGCTGCTGTTCGGGCTGATCCTCGTCGTGTCGTCTGACCTCGGCTCGGCGCTGATCTTTTTCTCCATCTTCCTCGTGATGCTCTTTGCCGCGGGCTTTGCGCTGCACTGGTTTGCGATCGGCTTCGCGGCCATCGCCGCGATGATCCCGCTGCTGTGGAAATTCGTGCTGCACGACTATCAGAAAAACCGCATCCTCGCGCCGTATGACTCCAGCATCGACCCGACGAACACCGGCATCAACTGGCAGCCACACCAGAGCAAGATCGCGCTCGCTTCCGGCCAGTGGACCGGCGCGGGCCTCGGCCACGGCACGCAGAGCCAGTCCAACGCCCTCGCCGGCAAGCACACAGACTTTATCTATGCCGTCATCGGCGAGGAGCTCGGCATGATCGCCTGCATCCTCGTCATCGTGCTGCTGCTGATCATCATCATCCGCTGCGTCATGGTCGGCATCCGCTCGGGCAGCAACATGGGCTCGCTCGTGTGCTTCGGCGTGGCCGCGTTTTTGACGTTCCAGACGTTTGAGAACATCGGCATGTGCATCGGCATCACGCCCGTCATCGGCATCACGCTGCCGTTTTTCAGCTACGGCGGCTCTTCCCTGTTCACAACGTTTGCCGCACTCGGCATGGTGTCGGGCATCCACTTCCGACCAAGGCCCAAGCGAAACAGCATCTATTACTGACGCACCGCGCCCCCGCAGGCTTCCCGGGAAACCTGCGGGGGCGTTTTTTCTCCCGGCATACAGAAAGCACCCGGCCATTTGGCTGGGTGCTTTCCGCAAAACATAGAAGGGGGAAGAGAAGTAACTGGGTGGTATCAGCCGCCGTGACAGGCGGCGCAGTCATGCTCTGCAAAGAGCGCGGCGTCGTAGGCGATGCCGTTTTTGTCGTAGTAGTCCTTCACGGCCGCCTTGACCGCTTCCTCCGCGAGCACAGAGCAGTGGATCTTCTGGGCCGGCAGGCCGTCGAGTGCTTCTACGACCGCCTTATTGGACAGCGTCAGCGCCTCCGAGATGGGCTTGCCTTTGATCATCTCGGTCGCCATCGACGAGGACGCGATCGCGCTGCCGCAGCCGAACGTGTTGAACTTCACGTCCGAGATGATGCCGTCGTTTACCTTGATATACATCCGCATGATGTCGCCGCACTTGGCGTTGCCGACTTCACCGATGCCGTCGGCGTCGGGCATCTTGCCAACGTTGCGGGGGTTTTCAAAATGGTCCATGACCTTTTCGCTGTACAGTGACATAGGAAAGCCTCCTTTATATCCATATTGTGTCAGATCAGGTGCGGGCGCGCGCCGGTCTCCAGTTCGTCCCACACCGGGGAGATGCTGCGCAGGTAGGCGACCACCTGCCGGACATTGTCCATGATGTATGTCATTTCCTCGTCCGTATTGTATTCGCCCACGGACAGGCGCAGCGAACCGTGCGCCACCTCATGCGGCAGGCCGATGGCCAGCAGCACATGGCTGGGGTCGAGCGAGCCGGACGTGCAGGCGCTGCCGGATGAAGCGGCAATGCCCTTGCGGTCGAGCAGGAGCAGCAGCGACTCGCCCTCGATGCCCTCGAAGCAGAAGTTCACCGTGCCGGGCACACACCGGTCGCGGTCGCCGTTGAGCCGGGCGTGCTCGATGGTCGAGAGGCCGGCGATGAGCGTCTCGCGCAGGCGCGTGACTTTCTCCGTGTTCTCGGCCATGTGGTCGACCGCCTCGCGCAGCGCTGCGGCCATGCCGGCGATGGCCGGAGTGTTCTCCGTGCCGCCGCGCTTGCCGCGCTCCTGCGCGCCGCCCTCGATGATGTTCGTAAGCGGGATGCCGCGCCTGGCGTACAAAAAGCCGACGCCGCGCGGACCGTGGAACTTGTGCGCCGAGCACGAGAGCAGGTCGATGTGCATCGCCTGCACGTCCACGGGGACGTGGCCGACGGCCTGCACCGCGTCCGTGTGGAACGGGATGCCCCGCTCGCGGCAGAGCGCGCCGATGGCCTCAATGGGCTGGATGGTGCCGATCTCGTTGTTGGCGAACATGACGGACACGAGCGCCGTGTCGTCCCGGATGGCCGCGGCCACGTCCTCGACGCGGACAACGCCGTTTTCGTGCACATCCAGCAGCGTCACGTCAAAGCCCTCCTTACGGAGCTTGTCGAGCGTGTGCAGCACCGCGTGGTGCTCGAATTTCGTGGATATCAGATGTTTTTTCCCTTTGCGGGCGCCGTTTCTGGCGGCGGAGATGATGGCCTGATTGTCAGCCTCGCTGCCGCCGGAGGTGAACACGATCTCGCGCGGGTCGGCAGCGCCGATCAGCTGCGCGATCTCGGTGCGGCAGGCGAGCAGATGCTCGGCCGCCTCCTGCCCGAGGGTGTAGAGCGTGCTGGGATTGCCGTAGATCTCGTCAAAATACGGAAGCATAGCTTCCTTTGCGGCGGGGGATAGCTTTGTGGTTGCCGCATTGTCTGCGTAGACGCGCATGAGACTGTCCTCCTTTAATTCCTATTTGCTTTGTGGGTAAATGATACCATGCATTTCCCATGATGTCAATAGGAATTTGAAAAAGAAAACCGGGGAAAGAAAACACACGTTCTTTCCCCGGTTCTGCGCCCTTATGCCTTGCCGTCGAGCAGGTCCTGCACGGACACGCCGGACAGGTAGTTATCCATAACGGCGTCGAGCTTTTTCCACATCGGCAGCGTCAGGCACTGGGCCGCGCGCTCACAGCCGTTCTCCCCGGCATCAAGACACGACACGGCGGCCATGCTGCCCTCGGTGCTGTGCAGCACCTCCGCGACCGTGATCTCGCTCGCCGGCCGGCTCAGACAGTAGCCGCCCTCCTTGCCGCGCTGGCTGTTGACGAGGTTCGCGCGGTTGAGTGCCGCCGCGATCGCCTCCATATATTTCAGGGACACATCCTGCCGCTGTGACACGGTCTTGAGCGAGATGAAGCCCTCGTCGCAATGCTGCGCCAGGTCGATCATCAGGCGCAGCGCGTAGCGCCCCTTGGTTGAGATGACCATAATCTGTTGCCTCCTTGCTGCACAGGTGTGTGCAGATGCTAAGGATAATATACTACCAAATCACAAGGAATTCAAGTCGAATGTTGCAGATGTAAAAAAGCCGGGGCGCATCCCCGGCCTTTTCTTATTTGGCTTCTTTGGCTTCCTGTTCGGCCACGAGCGGCTCGACCACGCGCATGGCGTCGAGCGTGCGCGTCAGTAGCTCGTCCAAACTCCAGCCGAGCATGTCCGCGCCGCGCTGGATCACCTCGCGCGAGCAGCCGGCCGCAAAGCCGCTGCTCTTATATTTCTTCTTGAGCGACTTGAGCTCCATATCCTGCACGCTCTTGGACGGACGCATCAGCGCCGCCGCGCCGATCAGGCCGGTCAGCTCATCGGTCGCAAAGAGCACCTTTTCCATCTCGTGCTCCGGCTGGATGTCCACCGTGATGCCGTAGCCGTGGCTGGCTGTGGCGTGGATCAGCCGCTCGTCGAGGTCGCGCTCGCGCATGATCTCCTGCGACTGGATGCAGTGCTGATCGGGATAGCGCTCAAAGTCCAGATCATGCAGCAGGCCGACAATGCCCCAGAAATCCACCTCGTCGCCGTAGCCGAGCTCCTGCGCGAAATAGCGCATGACGCCCTCGACCGTGCGGGCATGGTGCAGATGGAACGGGTCCTGATTGTATTCCGTCAACAGTGCCCAGGCTTCCTCCCGGTTCAGTTGCTTGCTCATAGCAAAGCCTCCTAATACATATCTTTTTCGTAGGTGTAAGAAAGAATAGCATTAACATAGCACAGTCGCCGCTGGATTTCAAGTAGTTTTTTCGCTGAACACCCGGAAGTCAATGTGTCTGAAAATTGACACGCTGCCAAAAATATACCATTATTTGACTAAACGTTGGCTTTCTGCCGCGCTGTTTCTTTTTGGGATTTCCAGACGTTTTCTGCCACTGGTGTCACACTTTTACGCTTTTTGTGAGCAAAATATACGAGCCGGTCGATTTTATTTCATTGCTTTTTGTCAAAAAGTATGTTATGCTATGCGCAGTATGTATGCATCGTGTTCACTGCACTGCGGTGTCATACTTACGAAAACGTTCGATGATCTGCTGCGAGCAACAGCAGGATCATCTTCGTAATAAAAGAAAAAGGAAGGATGTATTTCATGGACGAAAAGTATAGCGCGCTATTTACTCCGTGGAAGATTGGCAATGTCGAGATCAAAAACCGCATTGTCCAGTGCTCCATGGGCGGCACCTCTCTGTTTGGTTGGCTGGAGCCCTGCCACTTTGATAAGGAAGCTGCGAACTTCCTGCTCAACCGTGCACAGGACGGCGTCGGTCTGGTCCTCCCGGGCATGCAGTGTGTCCGTGACACCATGGGCCGCAGATGGCTCTGGCAGAACAAGAAGATGTTTAAGGAACTCGCCGACTACATGGTCGAGTACCACAAGACCGGCTCCAAGCTGTTCATTCAGCTCGCCGCTGGTTTCGGCCGCTCCATGGCTGTTGCCCCCTGGATGGTCACTCTGAACAACAACAAGGTGCTCGGCGCCCTTGCCAAGCCCGTCATCGACGTCAGCTACTGCTGCGCTTCCGCTTCCGCTACCCCGAACCGTTGGCAGGAGGACATGCTCTCCCGCCCGATGACCGTCGAAGAGATCCACGAGATGGTCGATGCGTTCGGCAAGACCGCGAAGCTGCTGCGTGAGGCCGGTGTCGACGGCGTTGAGATCCACGCCGTCCACGAAGGCTATCTGCTTGACCAGTTCACCATCGCCAACTGGAACCATCGTACCGACGAGTACGGCGGCTCTTTCGAGAACCGTTTCCGTTTCCCGGTCGAGATCGTGCAGTCCATCAAGCGTCAGGCCGGCGCCGACTTCCCGGTGTCCCTGCGTTACTCCGTCGTCTCCAAGACCAAGGCTTGGGGCAAGGGCGCTATGCCGTATGAGACCGACTTCGAAGAGTTCGGCCGTGATATGCCCGAGTCCGAGAAGGCCATCAAGTACCTGGGCGATGCCGGCTACGACATGTTCAACTGCGACAACGGTACTTACGACGCATGGTACTGGGCACATCCGCCTCAGTACATGCCCGACAACTGCAACCTCGAGTACGTCGAGCACATCAAGAAGTTCACCGACAAGCCCGTCGCCTGCGCCGGCCGTATGGATCCGGTCAAGGCCGCGGAAGAGATCGCTGCCGGCCGTCTCGATGCAGTTGCCATCGCGCGTCAGAACCTCGTTGACCCCGAGTGGATCCACAAGATCCTCGAGGGCCGTCAGGACGAGATCAAGCCCTGCATCCGCTGCCACAACGGCTGCTTCAACTTTGCGAAGTTCAAGGGCACGGCGAACATCCAGAACACGCAGGATTCCCTGCACCTGGGCCGCTGCGCGCTGAACCCGTCCACCATGCAGCACAACAAGTATAAGATCGTTCCGACCAAGAGCCCGAAGAAGGTCGCCATCATCGGCGGCGGCATCGGCGGCATGGAGTGCGCACTTGTCCTCAAAAAGCGCGGCCACAAGCCGGTCCTCTTCGAAAAGACCAACGAGCTCGGCGGCCTGTTCCTCACCGCTTCCGCGATGAGCTTCAAAGAGAACGACAAGGAACTCATTGAGTGGTACAAGAAGGAAGTCGCGAAGCAGGGCATCGACATCCGCTTCAACACCGAGGTCACCGACCTTGGCACCATGCGCGGCTTTGACGAGATCATCGTGGCCACCGGCTCCGTGCCGAGAACCATGCCCATGATCCCGGGCTTCGAGAAGACCATGAGCTTCACCGAACTGCTCAAGGAGAAGAAGGAAGTCGGCGACAAGGTCCTGTTCTTCGGCGGCGGCCAGTCCTCCTGCGAGGCGGCTTACGACCTGATTCTCCAGGGCAAGCACCCGATCATTGTCGAGTACGCCGGCGACCTGGTTGCTGCTCAGGCTACCTGCCTTGCCAACACCTCCTTCCTGCGTGACGCGATGGAGTACCACAAGGTCCCGACCTACCTGCACTCCACCATCACCGAGATCCACGACGGCGGCGTTACCGTCAAGGGTCAGGACGGCAAGACCTTCGAGGTCGCTTGCGACAACGTCATCAACGGCATCGGCTTCGTGCCGGCTCCGGTTGGCGACAAGGGCCGTCACGTGCACCGCGTCGGTGACTGCGTTGCCATCGGCAACCTGCGCACCGTCATCTGGCGTGCATGGGACGTCTGCATGAAGATCTGATCTTCGGCTGACCCCGAAAACCGCACAAAACCCGCGCGGGTGCAGAGTGATCTGCACCCGCGTTTTTGTATGCATATAGGAAAGCCGCCCTCGCTCAGCAAAGCGAGGGCGGTCTGCTTTTTGCGCTTTCTTAGAGAATATCGAACAATTCCTCCAGCCGCGTGATGCGCCAGTCCGCCTGCGGCGGCATGGCCGCGCCGCGGTCGGCGGGGTCGAACCAGCAGGTGCGCATCCCCGCTGCCCTGCCGCCCGCAATGTCCGCCGTGAGCGAATCACCGATCATCAGGCACTGTTCCGGCCGAACACCGGGCAGCTGCGCAAGACACCGGTCAAAGAATACCCGGCTCGGCTTCTCTGCGCCCATCTGCCCGGAGATGAACAGCCGCTCAAACGCATCGAGCATCCCGGCCCGGCGCAGACGGTTCACCTGCTGCGCATACGGCCCGTTGCTTGCAGCGCACAGGCGGTATTCCCCATGCAGCCGCGCCAGCACCTCCGGCGCGCCCGCGACCGGGACCGCGCTCTCATGCAGACGGTCGCGGAACGCATCCTCCATCGCCGCGCCGTCAGCCTCCAGCCCGAGCCGCGCCAGGATCGTCTGCCAGCGCACGTCCCGCAGCCCGGCGATCGTCAGCTCGCCGCGCTCGATCCGCGCCCAGAGCTTGTCGTTCTCCACCTGAAACACGGCGAACATCTCCGGCGCATACGGCAGTCCTGCCGCGCGGAAGATCTCCTCCATTGCCTGCATCGCGCCGGCGCTGAAATCCAGCAGCGTGTTGTCGATATCAAACAAAAGCACATTCGGCTTGTTCATTGCTCGCTCCTTCCCTACAGATGCGCCGCGGGATGCCGGCGCGCATTCACAGCACGAAACACCGTCGACACCAGCAGGATGCCAACCGCCAGACTGCCCGCGATCCCGGCCGTCTCCAGTCCCTTTTGCAGCGCCGCCTGCACGGAGCCCGAAAGGCCGATGCTCATCGTGTAATAAATACCCGCGCCGGGCAGCAGCGGAATGCTGGAGATGACCAGATAGGACGTGACCGGGCACTTGCGCCAGCGCCCCATGCCCTCGGAATACACAGCGGCCACGACCTCGGAAAAGAAGTTGGCGCTGTAGATACTGAACCCGGCCCTGCTGCACAGCAGGTACACGATCCATGTCAGCGCGCTGCCGAGCGCGCACAAAACGCTGCCCCAGTCGTGGACGTTAAACAGGATCACGAACCCCATGCAGGCGAAAAACGTTGCGATCCCCTGCGCCCAGAGCGGATAGGTCAGCGCTGCAGCCGCCTCCGCATGTCCGTAGATCGGCGTCGTGACGTGCCACGCCGCCGCCGTGCCAAGCGCGATGGCGAACGCCGAGAGCAGCACCTGCACGATGCGGCTGACGCCGGAGCTCGTGTCGCCGTAGATGATGTCGCGCATCGAATTTGTGATGAGCAGTCCGGGCACGAGCAGCATCAGCGCGCCGATGATGACGACCGCCACGCAGTCGAGCCAGCCGAGCCCGGCAGCGAGATACGCCGGCAGCGCCATGAGAAAGGACGCCGCAATGGTGCTGAAAAACGGGTTGACCTCCAGCCGGTCCATACAGCGCGTCACAAAGCCGATAATCAGGCCGCTCAGCCCTGCCCAGAGCCAGTCGCGCACCGTGCCGCCGAATACGCAGCAAAAGCCCGCCGCAGCCATGAAATTGCCGAGGTAATATGTCCACACGGCATAGCTGCGGACGGCAGCCATCGTCTCTTTGAGCCAGCGCTGCGCCTCCTGCGGCTCCGGGACTTCGGCGCAGATGCGCCGGCTGAGTGCGTTGAGCTTTTCAATGCGCTCGAGGTCGTTGCCGTGGTAGTTCACGCGCTTCATGATGGCCAGCGGCTTCGTATTCGGCGTCACGAAGCTCACCGCAACACAGTTCGGGATGGCAAACACCTGTCCCTCCGTGCCATATGCCTCGATCACACGGCGCATGGTCTCCTCGACCCGGTACGTCTCCGCCCCGGCGACCGCGAGCTCGTAGCCGATCTGCACCGTCATATCCGCAAGAAGATAATAGTCCATACCTGTCTTCCCATAAACGAAAATTTCCCGGCCAGTGCCGGGCTTCCAGCACTGAGAGCGTAACACATTTCGCGGAGCAAATCAACGGGGATGCGGTGGTTTTTGTGCCGATATTTTTCTCCAAAAAGCAGCACTCCCTTACCGTGCCCAGATGCCGGGGCGCAGCAAGATTTCTGTTCCAGAAATTCTGTGAATCTGCCCAAACGCCGGTGCAAAGCAAGCATAATTATTCATAAAAGCTCTAGAAATACGAAAATTTACGAAAAAATTTAAAATATCTGTTGCATTTTTATTCTTTCAGACTATAATATGCCTCATCCGACACGTGTAAACAAACTGTTAACATGCTGCCACTTCAGAAAGGACTGAGCAACCATGAAACCTGCCACAAATTCATTGGCCAAAAAGAAGCACGCCATCCCGCATGTCTATATCATTCTCCTGATCGTAATCCTGCTGGCAACCGTGCTGACCTATATCGTCCCCGCCGGTCAATTTGACCGCGAAACCGTAGATAACGTCAAAATGGTCATCCCCGGCACCTATCACCGGATCGATCAGACACCGGTCAACCTGTTTGATATGTTTGTCGCAATTCCGCAGGGCTTCGTCTCCATGGCGAACATCGTCATTCTGATCTACATGTGCGTCGCCGGCATGGGCATTCTGACGTCCACGGGCGCACTGGAGAGAGTGTTTGGCTCTTTCATCAGCAAGGTCGGTGCAAAAGGCCGCGTGGTCATGCTGATCATTTTTTACGCGTTCTTCTTCGTCCGGGGCGGCCTGACCGGTTCCGTAAACTCTCCGATCGCCTTCATCCCGCTCGTGGTTACGCTGTGCCTCGCCGTCGGCTATGATGTCATGACCGCGCTGGGCGTCGTCGCCGTCGGCGCGCTGGTCGGCTTCGCGGTCGGCCCAACCAACCCGAACACCGTCGTCGTCGCGCAGCAGATCTGCGAGCTGCCGATCTACTCCGGCATGACGTTCCGCACCATCACCTGGCTCGTCCTCGGTCTCGCCGGCCTGATCTATGTCGTCATCTATGCAGAAAAGGTAAGAAAGAATCCGAGCGCCAGCCTGAGCAGCTATAAGCCGGATACGCAGGAGCTGCAAAACGAAAACATGCAGAAAGCCGCGACCACCCGCGACAAGTGGGTCGTCTTCACGCTGTTTGTCGCCGTCGTCGCCGTTGTGGTACTGACCGTCAAGTTCAGTCTGAGCATGGTGCAGATGGCCGGCCTGTATATTATCATCGGCATCATCGGCGGCCTTGTGGCCGGTTACAAGCCCAATGAAATTGCCGCCATGTTCACGAAATACGGCAAGGAAATGTTCACCGCCGCTCTGGTGCTCGGCATGGCAAAAGCCGTTTCGCTCGTGCTGACGCAGGGCAACATCATCGACACTATGGTGTATGGCATGTCCAGCATTCTCGGCGGTCTGCCCGCCGGCCTCAGCGCTGTTATCATGTTCCTGATCCAGACCATCGTCAATTTCTTTATCAACTCCGGCAGCGGACAGGCTGCTGCCATGATGCCGATCATGGCGCCGCTGTCCGACCTCATCGGCGTCAGCCGTCAGACCGCGATCCTTGCGTTCCAGATGGGTGACGGCCTGTCCAACATGATCTGGCCGACGTCTGCCAGCATGATGGCCTATGTGTTTGCCGCAAACGAAAAGTTCGAATCCTACCTGAAATTTGTCCTGCCCATTTTCCTGATCGTGTCCGTGCTCGGCGCCATTATGCTGGTGATCGGCACCGCGATCGGCTACTGAGTCAGGTGTGAGGCTGCATCATGAGCGAATCATTCCACGCCTCCCTGCACACCGCCATGAAGGCACGGGCCGCCGAGATCCTGCCAGAGGTCATTGAACTGCGCCGCACGCTCCATAAGCATCCCGAAACCGGATTTGACACCGGAGAAACGGAAAAGCTGGTAAAGACCTTCCTCGAGCGGGAGCACATTGCGATCCTCCCGTCTGAGCTCGGCGTTCTGGGACTCATCCGTGGGCAAAACCACGACCGGATCGTCGCCCTGCGGGCAGATATGGACGCGCTCCCGCTGCAGGAAGAGACCGGCCTCCCCTACTGCTCTCAGGTCCCCGGCAAAATGCACGCCTGCGGGCACGACGGGCACACCGCCATGCTGCTCGGCACGGCAAAAATCCTCCAGGAATACGCGGACGAGCTCCCGACGGACATCCTGCTGATTTTTCAGCCCGCAGAAGAGGGGCCCGGCCTCGGCGGCGCCGTCAAAATGGTGCCGCAAATTCAAAACACCGGCATTGCCGACAAAATCATCGCCGCATTCGGGCAGCACGTCTCCAATGACTATCCGGCCGGCTTTGTCGCGCTGAAAAAGGGGCCCGTCGCCGCCTCCACCGATTCCTTTGACATCACATTCATCGGGAAAGGCGGCCACGCCGGCCGCCCCAACGAGTGCATCGACGCGCTCTCTGCCGGGGCAAAATTTGTAACCGCGATGGAAAGCTTTATGTCGCGGCATACGGATCCGTTCGACCCGTGCGTCTGCTCCATCGGCATCTTTCAGGCCGGGACCGCCAAGGGCATCGTCGCAGAAAGCGCGCATCTCGCCGGTACCATTCGATGCCAGAAGGAAGAGACCCGAACCTACATCATCGACAATCTCAAGCGCGTTGCACAGGGCGTCGCCTACGCGACCGGCACGGAATGTGACATTCAGGTCAAACGAGGCGTACTGGGTCTGCGCAACGACAATGATATGGTCGATTACGCGAGATCCGTTATGGATCACGTCGTCGGCAAAGACCATCAGATCGAGCTGCCGCACCCGATGATGGGCGCAGAGGATTTTTCCTACTACGCGAAGGAGTTCCCCGCCGCATTCTACTGGCTCGGCACACGCAATGAGCAAAAGGGCTGCACCGCACTGCTGCACAACGCACACTTCAATTTTGACGAAAGCATCATGCAGACCGGCATGGAACTCTTCTGCGCATTGGCAGTCAATCTAAAGTAAGCGCAGCAGAGTCGCTCTGACGAGCGGACGGTTCTCCGCATCGGCCAGTCTCATCAAAGAGTATCGGATAGCTTCTGCGCAGTTTGGGCGCACGATCGCATATATAATACAAACAGGCATTCATAACGTACCGTATTGTTTTCCAAGTATATCATCGAATAAAATAGATGGAAATGCTATTCCGAGAGCGGGATGCAATGGTCGAATGTGGAAATCAAAAACCCTCCGGCTTTCTGGAATAACTTGTAAACTAAAAGAGCAAAACAAGGCAGACGTTTTTGACAACACTTCAAAAAAAGAAAGGCTTATCTGCCAAGCTGTTTGGAAATGATTTTGCATACGATGCGATCAAACAGAGCCTCTGTATGCCTATAATGTGATAAAGTCAACGAATACCCATAAGTTTAACGATTACCATAGCGCCAACAGTAAAGAAACCCCAATAAAGCGAAAATCCCGCTGCGGAATTTCTCCGCAGCGGGATCGATTTATGTGTTGAAATGCCTGAAAAGCCTTGTATCAAGCGGTTTTCGGGCATAGAAAAACGCCACCGTAATTCTATCGAAATTACGGTGGGCTTATGGTCCGAGTGACAGGGTTCGAACCTGCGGCCTGATGGTCCCAAACCACCCGCGCTACCAACTGCGCTACACCCGGATATGAAATTTCGCAATTTGCGTAAAATAAAGTTTAACATATTCTTTAGAAATGCGCAACGGTTTTCTGCGTTGCAGTTTTCGGGCGCGTGTGGTATGCTCTAAACATCAAATCAGGACTTGTTATGACAGGAGCATCAACCTATGAGAATGCGAAAAAAGCCCAACCTCGTCCCGCGCATGGAGCGCTGCGCGGCTACATTGATCACCGACCCCGAGGCGCTGCGCGGCCGCTGGCTGGAACAGTTCCCCGGCCATCAGGCGCTGCAGCTGGAGCTCGGCTGCGGCAAGGGCCGCTTCACGGCGGACACCGCGGCACAAAATCCGGACATCTTCCTCGCCGCGATTGAAATAGTTCCGGACGCCATGGTCGTCGGCATGGAGCGCGTGACCGAGCGCGGGCTCGAAAACGTGCGCTTTCTCGACCGGGACGCAGCCAACCTGCTCGACATGTTCGCCCCCGGCGAGGTCTCACGCATCTACATCAACTTCCCCGACCCATGGAAAAAATCCCGCCAGCACAAGCGACGCCTGACCTATGCGGGCTTTCTGGCGCTGTATGCAAACGTGCTGCCGCTCGGCGGCGAGATCTGGTTCAAGACCGACAACGACCCGCTGTTCGCCTTCTCACTCGAGCAGTTCGAGCAGGAGGGCTGGGAGCTGCGCGAGGTCACGCACGACCTGCACGCCGACGGCCCTGTCGGCGTCATGACCGACTATGAGGCGAAATTCTACGATCAGGGCATCACGATCAACCGCTGCGTAGCGGTGAAAACGGAGGACACGAAATGCGACTTGTATCCTGGAACGTCAACGGGCTGCGCGCCTGTGTGACCAAGGGCTTTGCGGACACGTTCCGCGCGCTGGACGCGGACATTTTCTGCCTGCAGGAGACGAAGCTCCAGCCCGGGCAGATCGCGCTCGACCTGCCGGGCTACCATCAGTACTGGTGCAGCGCCGAGAAAAAGGGCTACTCCGGCACCGCCGTGTTCACGAAGGCCGAGCCGCTCGACGTGCAGTATAATCTCGGCCTGCCGCAGCACGATCTGGAGGGCCGCGTGATCACGGCCGAATACCCGGAATTCTATCTTGTGTGCGTCTACACGCCAAACGCCCAGGACGGCCTGCGCCGGCTGGAATACCGGATGAGCTGGGACGATGCGTTCCGCGAATTCGTCTGCTCGCTCGACCGGCACAAACCGGTCGTCATCTGCGGGGACATGAACGTCGCCGCAGCGGAGATCGACCTGAAAAACCCGAAGCGCAACGTCGGCAACCCCGGCTTCAGCCCCGAGGAGCGCGCGAAGTTTCAGGAGCTGCTGCACGCCGGCTTCACGGACACGTTCCGCGCCCTGCATCCGGACGAGACGGACGCCTACTCGTGGTGGAGCTACCGCTTCCACGCGCGGGAGAACAACGCCGGCTGGCGCATCGACTACTTTCTGTGCTCGGACCGCGCGGCGGAAAAGATCGAGACGGCCAGCATCCTTTCCGACATTTACGGCAGCGACCACTGCCCCGTAGAGCTCGAGATCGCATGGTGAAGATCGGAAACGTCGAGATCTGCGGCCCGCTCACGCTCGCGCCCATGGCGGGCGTGACCGATGCGCCGTTTCGCGCGCTGTGCCGCGCGCAGGGCGCCGCCCTCACCTGCACGGAAATGGTGAGCGCCAAGGCTCTGGTCTATCACGATGAAAAAACGAAGCAGCTGCTCTGGTCGCCGCCAGACGAGCACCCCGCCGCCGTGCAGATCTTCGGCCACGAGCCGGAGGTCATGGCCGAGGCCGCGCCCATGGCGCTGGCATACTCCGGTGCGGATATTCTGGACATCAATATGGGCTGCCCGGTGGGCAAGGTCATCCGCAGCGGCGACGGTTCGGCGCTCATGCGCGATCCCGAGCTCGCCGGGCGCATCATCGAGGCGGTCGTCAAGGCCGTCGATGTGCCCGTGACCGTGAAATTCCGCAAGGGCTGGGACGGCGGAAACATCAACGCCGTGGCCTTTGCGCAGATGTGCCAGCAGGCGGGCGCGGCCGCCATCGCCGTGCACGGGCGCACGCGCGTGCAGATGTATGCCGGCCGCGCCGACTGGGACATCATCCGTGACGTCAAGCGCGCCGTGACGATCCCCGTCATCGCCAACGGCGACATTTTTTCCGGCGCAGACGCGGCGCACATCCTGCGCTACACCGGCGCCGATCTGGCAATGGTCGGCCGCGGCAGCTTCGGCGACCCGTGGCTGTTCGCGCGCGGCAACGCCGCCATCGCCGGCGAGCCGGAGCCGCCGCTGCCGCCGCTGCGCGAGCGGATCGAGGCGGCACTGCATCAGATCGAATTTGCCGCCGAGATCAAGGGCGAACGGCTGGCGTGCCTTGAGGCGCGCAGCCAGTTTTGCTGGTATCTGCGCGGTGTGCCGCACGCCAATGTCTACAAGCAGGAGGTCGTGCACGTCGAGACGCTCGACGACCTGCGGCGCATCACGCGCGCCATCCAGCGCGACTTGCGGGACTGACCGCAGAAAGGCAAGGAAACCATGGACCGGGACGAGGAACGGCGCATCATCGCTCAGGTGTGCGCCGGGGACACCAACGCCTTTGAGGCGCTGGTCGTCGCCTACCAGAAACAAGTGTATAACCTCGCCCTGCGCACCGTCGGCAACGAGGAGGACGCCGCTGACATGACGCAGGAGGTGTTCCTGCGCGCCTATCGGGCGCTGGGCACGTTCCGCGGCGAGAGTAAGTTCTCCGTCTGGCTCTACCGACTGACGACGAACGTGTGCATCGACTTCCTGCGCAGCCGCCGGCGGCACCCGACCGTGTCGCTCACCGCCTCCGAGGACGACGACGAGCAGCCGCAGTTCGACCTCCCCGCCGACGAGAGCGTCGGCCCGGAGCAGCAGCTGACCCGCAGCGAAATGCGCCGCTCCGTCGCGCGCGGGCTCGACAGCCTGCCGGACGATGCCCGCAAGATCCTCATCCTGCGCGAGCTCGACGGCCTGTCCTATGCCGAGATCGGCAAGGTGCTGCACCTCGAGGCCGGCACGGTGAAATCGCGCCTGTTCCGCGCGCGGCGGCGGCTCTGCGATTTCCTGCTCGCCGACGGGAACCTTCCCGACCGATATGCGTCAAAGCAGACGAAGGGAGGTGCAGACGGATGAGCGCCTGTGAACATTACCAGCAGCAGATCAGCCAGCTGCTCGACGGCGAACTGCCGCCGGAGCAGGTGCAGACATTGCGCGCACATCTGCGCACCTGCCCCGAATGTCAGCGCGTTTATGACGACTTTCTGGCGCTTCAGGCCGCCGTCCGTGACGCGGCCGCCGCGCCGCCCACCGACCTGACCGCGCGTATCATGCAGCAGGTGCGTCAGGAGCCCGTGCCGATGCCGCCGCGCTCCGCCGCCCCGGCGCGCCCGGCGCGGCATGTGCAGCCGACGCCCATTCGCAGGGCTGCTCAGCCCCGGCCGGCCGCGCGAAAGCGCCCGGCCGCCGGCCGTACGTCTCCCCTGCTGCCGATCTCGGTCATGGCGGCGTGTCTCGCGCTGATCCTCGGTGCAACGCTCTGGTTCGTGCCGCACAGAAGCCAGCCGAGCGGCGCCGACACCGCGCTCGACAATGCGCAGGCGTCAACCGTGACCCTGTCTCCCTCCGTCAAGGAAGCGGATGCGGATGGTCGGAAGCAGGACAGTCTCCCCGCTCCGGAAAGCGCGCCGGTGCTCGACGACAGCGTCAGCAGTCTGCTCTTCTCCGTCCCGGCGGAAAGCAGCGCGGACAGCACGACACTGCACATCTCCGACCGCAAGACCATCGAGGCGCTGTCTGCGCTTCTGGTGCGGACGCAGCCGGTACAGCCGCTCGATGCCGACCGGACACCGCTGTGCGTGCTGGAAGAGACCAGCGCCGACGGCGTGACCACACGTGTGACCGTCTGGCGCGACGGCAAGGACGTGGTCTTTGTCAGCAGCACGGATACACAGTATTACCGCGTGCCCGACGCCGCCGCAGAGTTTTGCCGGCTGACGGGCCTTCCGGAAAACTGAACACCAGGATCGGCTCCTTTGACCCGGCAGGCAAACGCCTGCCGGGTTTTCACTTGCTCGCGCTCCCGCTCCCCCACTCGCCATTTTTCAATCATTTGCTGCAAAACGACGACAAAAAACCACAATTTTTTGAACATCCTTGGCAACCATTTACTTGAAACGCGCGAAAACGTGTGTTATAATTTATCGTGTCTGCTTGTGCATTGCTATTTTCGTAACAAACAGATGTATTTCTTAACAATATGGTGTCTTTTGCCATCAGGAGGATAATGACTCGTGAAACGTATCAAAGTATCGAACAATGTCATCAGAAGAATGCCCCGCTATCTCCGGAAGCTTGACGATCTGAATGCTGCCGGGATCGAGCGCATCTCTTCCGGCGAGCTGGGCCGTCAGATGGGCCTGACCCCCTCGCAGATCCGTCAGGATTTCAGCTGCTTTGGCGAGTTCGGCCAGCAGGGCTATGGCTACAACGTTGTGGCGCTGCGCGGCGAGGTCGCCAAGATCCTGGGCATGGATCGCAACTACTCGGCCGTTCTGGTCGGCGTCGGCAACATCGGCCGCGCGCTGGTGGAGAACTTCTGCTTCGAGCAGTACGGCTTCACCCTCAAGGCCGCGTTCGACATCAACCCCGACCTCATCGGCAAGGAAATGCACGGCATCGCGGTGCATGACTTCTCCACGCTCGACGACATTCTTGCCGAGCTCCAGCCGGACGTCGCCGTTCTCTGTGTGCCGAAGGCCATGGCCAACGACGTCGCCAATGAGATCTGCTCCGTCGGCGTGAAGGCCATCTGGAACTTCACGAACACGGAACTGCAGATCAAAGATGCCGACCCGATCATCGAAAACATCCACTTCTCCGACAGCCTGCTGGCGCTCGGCTACTACATTGCCGAAAGCCAGGACGAGGCCGAGGCCCGCGCTGCGAAGAACAAGAAGGCCTGACAGCCCGCAAAGGAGGTCTGCCCCTTGAAAATCAAGCGACTGATCTCGTTGCTGCTGACGCTGATGCTGCTTGCCGGCACGGCGCCCGCTCTGGCTGCCGACGCCGGCAGTCGGCAGGATCCGCTGCTGTCGCACAGCTTTGTGGACAGCTGGTCGTCTGCGGTGCTGAGCCACGCCGAGGCCACGGCGCATTCCGCCGCGCAGGCCGCACTGGACAAAGCCCTGCAGACGCATGACGCGGCGCTGCACAGCACCGCCGTCAAGAGCCGCATCTGCACGCTCAACGCCGGCAGCACGGTCGCGCTCAAGACCGGCGACTGCTTCACCGTTCTGAGCGGGAGCGCCGGCGTGACCATTTCCGCCGGTGTGCTCGTCGACACGACCGACGGCAAAAAGGCCGCCTCCGGCGCGCTGCACACGGCGCACCGCTACATCGCCTGTGAAAATCTGCGGGCGACCATTACCTGCGAGCAGACCGTCTCGCTGCTTGTGTCAGCGAGCGCTTCCGTCACGCGCTTCGTGGATGTGCCAGCCGGTGCATGGTACGCTGATGCCGTGGAATACGTTGCTGCCAACGGTCTCATGGGCGGCGTCGGCGGCCGATGTTTCGCGCCGAATGACGCGCTCACGCGCGCCATGTTCGTGACGGTGCTGGGCCGGCTTGTGCAGATCAACGAAGCGGACTACACGAGCGTTTCCTTCACCGATGTCACGCCCGGGAGCTGGTACGCGCCGTATGTCGAATGGGCCGCGCAGCAAAACATCGTCAACGGTATGGGCAGCGGGCGCTTTGAACCGAACACGCCGATCACGCGCGAACAGATGGCGACCATCATCGCGCGCTATGTGCAGAGCACCGGAAAAGCACTTCCCACGATCACCGCCCCTGTCACGCTGCAGGATATGAACGCGGTCTCCGACTGGGCGCGCGACGGTGTGGAGCTCATGCGCACGACCGGGATCATCGCCGGTGATGAGCGGGGTTACTTCAACCCACGCGGACTTGCCACGCGCGCACAGGCCGCCACGGTTTTCATGCGGCTGCGGGAAGCGAGCCTGCGCTCGCAAACACAATCATAAAACGATCGGATCGGCGGAGCCAGCGGCTCCGCCGATCTGCACAAAGGAGTTTTCTCATGTCTGATACGATCGCCGCCATTGCGACCGGCAACGTCCTGTCCGCGATCGGCATCCTGCGTCTGTCCGGTGACGGGGTGCTCACCGTTATCGACCGCGTGTTTCGCCCGGCGAACGGCCGCCCCATGTCCGAAGCACCGGATCGCAAGCTCGTCTACGGCGCTTTTTGCGACACCGACGGCCAAACGCTCGACCTCTGCCTGTGCACCGTCAGCCGCGCCCCGCACAGCTACACTGGCGAGGACACGGCCGAGCTGCAGTGCCACGGCTCGCCGGCCGTGCTGCGCGCGGGACTGCAGGCGCTGTTCGCCGCCGGGGCGCGGCAGGCGCTGGCGGGTGAATTCACGAAGCGCGCCTTCCTCAACGGCCGCATGGATCTCACGCAGGCAGAAGCCGTCATCGACCTCATCCACGCCGAAACCACGCTGGATGCGAAAAATGCCGCCGGGCAGCTCGGCGGCGCGGTGCTGCGGCGCGCGCAGACCGTATATGATGCGCTGCAGGACATCGCCAGCCACTACCACGCCGTGATCGACTACCCGGACGAGGACATCCCGGACTTTCAGCTCAGCGCCTACGAGGCCACGCTGACCGACTGCATCGACCAGCTCCAGCGACTGCTGGACACGTTTTCCCGCGCAAATGTGCTCCACGGCGGCGTTCCGGCCGTGATCCTCGGCCGGCCAAACGCGGGCAAGTCCTCCCTGCTCAACGCCCTGCTCGGCTACGAGCGCGCCATCGTGACGGACGTACCCGGCACGACCCGCGACACGATCGACGCGCGCGTCACGCTCGGCGGCGTGCTCCTGCGCCTGACCGATACCGCCGGGCTGCGCGACACGGCCGACCCCGTGGAGGCCATCGGCGTGCACCGGGCACTGGACGCAGCGGCGGACGCGGCGCTCGCCATCGCGGTGTTTGACGCGGCGCGGCCGCTCGACGATGATGACCGGCAGGTCATCACGGCCGCGCAGGCAGCGCCGGTGCGCATCGCGGTGCTCAACAAGGCCGATCTGCCCGCCGCCGTGCAGCCGGATACGCTGGCGGCGCAGTTTGACGCCGTGTGCGTGCTCTCAGCAAAAGAGCGCACGGGTCTGGAGGCGCTCGAGCAGGCAGTCGCAGAGCGCTTCCCCGCCCCGGACGCGCCGGCCGGCGAGATCCTCACGAACGCTCGCCATGCCGAGGCCATCGGCCGCGCGCTGGAGTCGCTGCGCGCCGCGCGCGAGGCGATGCTGCTGGGCGTGACGCCCGACGCCGTGCTCACGGAGGCCGAGGAGGCCATGGCCGCCATCGGCGAACTGACGGGCGCCTCCATCCGCGAGGACATCACGAACCGCATCTTCGCGCGCTTTTGCGTGGGCAAATAAATTTGGGCAGCAAACGGCCGCCGGTCAGAAACCGGCGGCCGTTTCGTATGCAGTTTCAGCGAAACACGATGCCGTTGCGCTCCGACGTGCGCAGGAGCACAACGCCGAGCAGCAGCGCCAGCCCCTCATAGATGCCCATCGTCAACCAGACAGCGTTGCCGCCAAAAATGGCCGGCACGGCAAAAATGACCGCGCTGTCAAGCAGGAAGCTGCGGCACAGGTTCAAAATGACCGCCTGCTTCGTGCGCTTGGTCGAATAGAGATAGGCCGATATGAGCGTGTTCACGCTCATGATGATAAAGCCCCAGGCATAGCGCGGCATGTACTGCACCGTGCAGGCGAGCGTCAACGCATCGGCACCGAACATTTTGCAGATCGGCCCGCCGACGAACAGCAGCACCACGTTGATGAGCGTGCTGCCGATCAGGTCAATGAGCACGCCCGCGCGAAAAAACCACCGGAGCTCCTGCGCATCCTTGGCGCCGTAGCTCTGGCCGAGCAGCGGCTGCAGGCCGCTCGAGACGCCGATGAAGATGGCCGCGGAGAACGACGCCACATAGCAGATGATCGAGTAGGCGTTCACGGCCATGTCGCCGAGGCGGGCAAGCAGGACGTAGTTCGTGCACAGCGTCGCCACCGGGACGGCAAACTGCGCAATGGCCTCCGGCGTGCCGCGCAAAAGCAGCTTGCGCGCAAGCTTGCCCGAAAAACGAAACCGACCCACCCGCAGCTGGCCGCGGCGCAGAATGAAGTGCGATGACACGATCAGCATACCGCACGTCTGCGAGATACCGGTCGCAATGGCCGCGCCCATGAGTCCTTTTTGCAGCGGGAACACGAACAGCCAGTCGAGGAAGATGTTGATGACCGTTGCGATCGTCGAACCGACGCTCACGAGTACGGGCGAACCGTCGTTGCGGCAGTAGTTGTTCATGAATGTCATCAGGCCCGACGGCACCGCAAAGAGCGAATACCAGAACAGGTAGTCGCACACGAGCTGATGATAGGTCTCGTTTGCGCCGAGCAGCGTTGCAATCTGAGACGTGAGACACGTGCCGATGAGCGTCATAATGATCGCGGCCGTCAGCGTGCCGGCAAGCGAGTGCATGAACGCCTGATTTGCGCCGGCAATGTCCCCGCGGCCGATGCGCACGGCCGAGACCGTCACGCCGCCGACGACCGTGAGCATGATGATGGCGTTGAGCACCATCACAAACGGCCAGACCAGATTGACCGCGCCGAGCGCATCCGTGCCGACGCCCTGCCCGACAAAAATGCCGTCGATGATCGTAAAGAGAAAATAAGCGCAGTTGCCGAGAATCGTCGGCACGACATACTGCGTGAGCTTTTTCATTCTGCTGTCCATGGGGCCCCTCCGAGCGCAATTTGCCGCCAAACACACAGACTTCCGGCCGTACGGCACACGCACGGTGCGTCCCGGTCGGAAATACATCCTTATTATAGCGGCTTGTCAAGCATCTGTCAAGCGAACCGTCATCTTCCGCATGGATCGTCAGAAACCGCTTGAAAGCCTAGTAATCATATGTTATTATTGTAGTATGTTGAAAAAGGGGGACTACCCATGAAAATATCCACAAAGGGGCGGTACGCCCTGCGCATGATGCTCGATCTGGCCACGCATCAGGGCGACGGCTATGTCGCGCTCAAGGACATCGCGCAGCGGCAGGAGATCTCGAAAAAATATCTGGAGCAGATCGTGCCCATGCTGGGCAAATCCAACATTCTGCGCACCACGCGCGGCTATCAGGGCGGCTACCGGCTGGCCCGTGCCCCGCAGGATTACACCGTCGGTGAGATCCTGCGCCTGACCGAGGGCGGGCTCGCGCCCGTGGCCTGCCTCGACCAGCATCCGAATCCATGTCCGCGCTGCGGAGAGTGCGCCACCCTGCCCATGTGGGAAGGGCTGGAGCGCGTCATCTGCAACTACCTCGACGGCATCACGCTGCAGGACCTGCTCGAGCAGCAGACGGCACGCGCCGCGAACGACTACGTCATCTGACGCGGCCGCGTACTTCCCATGCAGGCCCGGCAAGCGCACCGCAAACGGCGAACGTGCCGCTCGCCCACGGCTGGATATTTGGTATTACCAGAAAAGCTGGCGTGTGAATTCTATGTTTTTCATAGTTTCCGACCATCGCGCAGGAACACATTGCTGATTATTTATCAATTTTGCATTTTCCGCTTGTCATCCGTGGAGATTCGGGTTACGATGATGCTGCGTCACGTGGTAATACCACAGAGGGAGCTCACCTGCCGTGTACGTTCCCTGGCGCCCGGTACGCGGCCACCCTTCACGTCCCGGATAGACCGTCGGTCATGAGCCGCCCGATAGCGCCTCTTCTTCCCAACCGGCTGTCAAAAACCGCAGAGCCCGACCGGGCCCTGCGGTTTTTTCATACGCTGTGTGACGTCTGATCGGGATGACTATAGAGCGAGAACGCGCCGTTGGCAACGCTGTCGAGCATATCGGAGGTGAACGCCTGTGCGCGCTCGGCGTCACGGTCGAGCAGCGCGCGGTAGAGCTCGAGCTTATTCTGATACAGGCGGTTGGCGCCGTAGCGCTGGCGGTACAGGCTCCAGAAGTGCAGCCCGTAGCTGTGGATGGAGTTATACAGCAGCGGCAAAAACGTATTGCGCGACAAAACGCTCAGCGCGTGGTGGAACTGAAACGTCGCCTCGGCGCCCTCCTGGTCGGTTTTGGCGTCCTTGATTGCGTCCAGCATGGGCGCGAGCTCGTCAAGCTCGGCCTGTGTGGCGCGCTCGACCACCAGCTTCACGCACAGGCACTCGTTCGCGCTGCGCACCTCTATGAGCGAGCGCACCTCATCGTCGCGCATGACACCGCCGTTATAATTCAGCAGCGCCGTGAGCGTATCGAGCGAGCCGGTCTTGCGGTAATCGCTGACGTACACGCCCTGGCGCGTCACGATCTCCACGAAGCCCATCTTCTCCAGCTCGATCAGGCCGGCCGAGATCACCGGCCGGCTCACGCCCATGCGCGCGCTCAGCTCCCGCGCCGGCGGCAGCTGGTCGCCGGGCATCAGTTCCCCGGAAATGATCATGCTCTCGACCTTATGAACAAACTGATCCGTGAGCGAGACCGCCTCGATCTTGTCAAATCCCATCGTTCCACCCCCAAAATGTATTTGGTATTACCAAGCGTCTTCACATTTGAATTTATCATCATATTGACGGACTGTCAAGCGCAAATGTCGACATATTTCCGAAAATGTTAAAAATACGACACATAACATTGCTTTTTCTGAAACACTGCTATATGATAATGCTGAATTCTGGTAATACCAGAGCAAGAAACAACAACCATCAGGAAGGAAGGGGAAACATTTGAAAGATCTGAAGCATCTGATCTACTTTGAAAACCTTCTGGAAGACGCCAACAACGAGTTGGTACGGCAGGCGCAGGAGAACGGCAGCATCGTCCTCGGCTACACCTGCTATCACATTCCGGAGGTCCTCCTCAACGTAGACAACTGCATCTCTGTGCGACTCAGAGCACCCAAGACCGGTTCGCTGGATATCTCGACGTACTACATGTCCAACTATACCTGTGACTACGCACGTGCGCTCGTCGAGCGTGCAATCGAGGGTGGCTACCAGTTCCTGGATGCGATGATCGGCGTGGACGCCTGCTCGGCCATGAACCGCTCCATGGAGCACTTCGAGGTCCTGAAGGTCAACAGCAAGGAGAAATTCTTTGTCACGCATACCGACATGCCGCTCAAGGTGACCGATTACTACATTGATTCCTACACCACGCAGATGCGCGAGCACGTGCTCAACCGTCTGACCGAGACCTTCGGCGTTGATACGTCCGACGAGGCGCTGCGCAAGGCCGTCGCCGAGCACAACGAGGTCTGCAAGATCATCAGCGAAATTGCTGAGATGCGCAAGCTCGACAACCCGATCATCACGGGCTACGAGTTCCACATCCTCAACCTCGTGAGCTACACCTGCCCCAAGGCGCTCATCCTGCCCTACCTGCGCGAGACGCTCGCCGAGCTCAAAAAGCGCAAGCCGGACGCCAAGAGCCCGTACCGTGCCCGCGTTGCCATCGTCGGCAGCGAGATCGACGACCCGAGCCTGACAAAGCTCATTGAGGGCTGCGGCGCACTCATCGTGTCCGACCGTTTCTGCTTTGGCAGCACGCCGGGCCGCGAGGTCATCGAGCTCAACGACGAGGAAGACGTCCTGCGTCAGATCTGCCGCCACTACATGGAGACCAGCGAGTGCGCTCGTTACATCTCCGACGAGAAGGTGCACCAGCGCCGCGAGACGGCTGACCGTCTGGCGCGCGAGTACAAGGCGGACGGCATCATCTATGAGCAGATGAAGTACTGCGACTACTGGGGCTTCGAGCGTGCTCTGGCGAGCTACGTCATGAACACCGAGTACGGCTGGCCGGTCCTGTCGATCGACCGTGTGTATAACAACGGCTACTCGGGTCAGCTCCGCACGCGCGTTCAGGCGTTCGTGGAGAGCCTGGAGATCAAGAAGATCCAGAGAGAAAGGGGTGCCAAGTAATGGGCAAGGTGAAATATCCCAATCCGAAATTTTTCAAAGCGAAAGACAGAATGGACTGGGCTGCTCAGGCAGAGAACCTGAAACTGGTCGGCGGCATCTTCTGGGACATGTTCAAGGAGACCGACTGGAAAAAGTTCGGTGAGGGCTGGAAGAACATTCTCATTTCCGACCGTGACCGTATCAAAGAAGAGTACAAGGCCTTCGCGGCTGCCTCTATGAAGGATAAGATCGACCTCATCCTCAACGGTGAGCGTCACCTCGGCCGCCTGTATCGCGACGGCGCCATGTGCACCGTGCGTCGTGAGTGGCGCGGCATCAAGGACACGGTCTATGACTTCTATGAATGGGCTCGTCTGTGGGGTATGCTGCTCATGTCCTTCTCCAAGGACCTGATCCCGGCTATGAACCAGACGCTGTACTATCGCTGGATGGTGTCTTACTTCTGCTGCCACAGCTTCATGGATAAGAACATCCTCGGCCTGCGCGGCTCCAACCTGCGCATGAGCCACGAGCTTACCTACTGCATCTACCGCTACGTCGCCGAGAACCTTGTCATTCTTGCCAAGGGCGACAGACGCAACGGCAACAGCGAGGAGCTCAACAGCAAGCTCGTTCTGATCGACGAGATGACCATGGCGCAGATCATGGCTGGCTTCCCGACCCTGTACGGCATCCCGCATCAGCTGCTGCCGGTGTTCCTGGTCTCCGAGATCGACCAGCTCACCTGCATCCCGTACATCGACGCCGTCGAGTCCTTCGGTCTCCCAGCCGATACCTGCCCGGTTCCGACGTCCGAGTGCGGCGCGCTCGTCATCGACGCCCTGCCGCATCTGGGCAGCTGCTACATCTCCAGCTCCATGCCGTGTGACGGTTCCGTCATGGCATCCAGCTACTTCGCCCGCCGCTTCCCCGAAATCCCGGTGCATCACCTGTGCTTCCCCGTCCGCTACGAGGACGAGCTGACGCTCGACGCCGCTGTGGAAGACGTCAAGGCGTGCATCCGCTTCATCGAGAAGCAGACCGGCGAGAAGTGGAACTGGGATGCTTACTTCACCGCTATGAAGCGCTTCAACACCGAGACCGACTACGAGCTGCAGAAGTGGGAGATCAACAAGACCGCTTATCCGCAGCTGATCGGCCCGACCTACGAGCTGTTCCGCAAGTGGTGCTATGAGATGGACGGCGGCCTCGATCCGCGTACCATCAAGTCCTGCGAGAAGGTCAACAAGATCCTCCTCAAGGGCTACAAGAACAAGGAGCAGGCCTGGCGCAACAAGATGCGCTATCGTGCTATCACCTGGAGCTGCCCGCCGCACTACTACGCCAACTTCTCCAACTGGCTGGCCAACAGCTGGGGCATCAACGTCGTCGTTGAGATGGAATCGCTCAACTACACCAAGCACCTCAACACCACCGACGAGACCGAGGCCCTGCGTGACATGGCCCGCCTGTACGAGCGCATGGTCATGCGCCGCCACACCAACGGCGGTTACCACAACGTCGTCACCGAGCTCTGGCGTCAGTGCGAGGCGTGGAACGCGAACATCGTCATCATGTGGCAGCACGTTGCGTGCAAGAACATGGCCACCGTTCAGGGCCTGCTCGACGAGCAGGGCCGCGAGCTGGGTCTGCACCTGATCTGGATCCCGCACGACCTGATGGATCCGCGCACCGTTTCGCGTCGCACCATGCGCGACACGGTCTCCAGCTATATGGACACCGTCATGCACGCCACCCCGGTCGACGAGACTCTGCTTGACTTCGCGGACGACGTGTGCATGTAAACTTTTTTGAATTGAAGGAAAGGATTTAAATACTATGAAATACTTTGGCGGATGCGACGTAGGTTCCACCTACACGAAGGCAG
>OLSD01000026.1_pt1 | contig 149801 bp, 109 predicted proteins | sample 1672211 | NCBI WGS metagenome assembly OLSD01 (sample SAMEA3136659, study PRJEB25190) | human gut metagenome | reverse complement strand
GCCAGCTCTTCATCCCGTTCTGCCAGCTGGCGTTTGAGACGTGCAATCTCGGTAGACATCTCCAGTTCACGTTCAGAAGACGTCTGCTGATTTTGCTGTTTACTGCGCCAGTTGTAGAGCTGTGATTCATACAGGCTGAGTTCACGGGCTGCGGCAGTAACACCGATGCGTTCAGCAAGCTTCAGGGCTTCACTGCGAAATTCAGGCGAATGCTGTTTACGGGGTTTTTTACTGGTTGATACTGTTTTTGTCATGTGAGTCACCTCTGACTGAGAGTTTACTCACTTAGCCGCGTGTCCACTATTGCTGGGTAAGATCATATAATTCTGCCCCGATTATACTAATCACGATGAGTATCGATGAGTCTCATATTTATGCTGTTATTAGATTCATTGCCATAGTTATTTATTGCTTGTCGCTGGTTCGTAAGAGCAGGAGCTTAAAACTCGGGGAGACGCTGAATGCCATAATTGGCAGTACAGAAGGTGATATGTGTCGTCAACAAAAGGAGTCGTTCGCTGCCCTGACGCAACATAAAGCGTGCATTGATGCTTTTCTCTGTGGTTGTACAGTTATATGCGCAAGGACGGGAACCAGTCTGCCGATCCTGCAGCAATAACGGGCAATCTCCGTACGCCCTTATTGATTACACCTGTGTGTAAGTTCACAGAGATATTGCAATTGCCTCCGGATAAGTAAGGGGAGATTGCACTATGCAAATGCAGCATCTGATGGTTGGCTATCCTAAACGGCCGATTATGCGTTGAGGCTTTCAGTGATGGCTGATATAGCAACAATGAGAATGAAGGCTCTGCACTTCTGGGATAAACACGGTATTTCTGCGGCTTCTGAAGCCTTTGGCGTGTCCTGCCGCACGCTTTACTGGTGGCGTCAGTTACTGAACAAGGGAGGACCTGAGGGGCTAATCCCGCACAGTAAGGCACCTCTGGTGCGACGAAAAAAGCACTGGCATCCCGATGTGCTGAAAGAGATTCGACGCCTCAGGACAGAGCTGCCAAACCTCGGTAAAGAGCAGATTTTTGTTCGCCTGAAGCCCTGGTGCGCACAGCGCCATCTGACCTGCCCGAGTGTTTCCACCATCGGCAGAATGATCGCCACCGCACACGATAAAATGCGGATGGTACCAGTACGTCTGAGCTCGCGGGGTAAGGCTCTGCTTGTCAAAAAGCGAACCGCCAAACCCCACCGGCCAAAGCACTACCGTCTGGTAAAGACCGGTGAGCTCATTGGGATGGACGCCATTGAGCTCAGAATGGGTGAAATGCGTCGCTATATCATTACCATGATCGACGAACGTGAATTTGGCAAAAAATTACAGGCAGGCAGAAAAAGTGTGTCAGGAGGGCATAAATACAGATATGAGTATAACGGTCAAACAATGTACTGGAGTGGACAAGGTCGTCGGCCTAATGTTATTGCAGAAGCAATAAAAGCCGGAGGTTCTCTTGATGATTTTCTTATATCTCAGGATACATCATCTTGTTCTGATTATGAGTGATACATCTAATCGGTTCAATGTCGCTGTAATGCTCGCATTTTGATGTTTATATGGCAGCGTTACCGTTCATTGTTTCAGTTACAAATTGATCGTCATGCCACAACCTGAAATTGTAACTATCATCGGGTCTTTCAAGTCGCTTATGCATATGAAGCCAGGGAGGAAGAGGAAAACGAAAGTTAAAAATTGAACTGCCTCATAGCGCATCTGAAGTTCGCGATACGATCTTGATACTGGAAGTTGGTATTAATATTTTATCTGTATTCTTACTGAATGTACATATATCATTGTTGTAATTAGTTGGTAGCATACGGTATTTGTAACTTTCCTTTTCAGGAGCATGTTAACCATGGATGAGATTACATTTTAATTAAGGTTTTTAAATTTATTATATTCGACTAATTTTAAATCTGTGCTGTGGGAATCTTCATATCCTGAGATCTTCCTGATACCTGCACTCTCTTTTTCTTACCTTCATGGTTGTCAGTATATTATTATTTTTACATCAAACATGGATAATTTTAATTTAGGTTTATTACTATAATTATATTTACTCTTTATATACTCTTTGCTCACTCCCTTTTTCATACAATCTCTATTGTTATTTACTTCCTGTCTTCACTCACTCTCAATCTTTACACATTCCATTAGTATTACTCTTGTTATCGTATTCACTCCATCCTTCAATCATATTTACTTTAACTAATATGATGTTCAGATAAGTTATTCTCTACTACGCTATGACTGATATCTATCTGTTTTCATCTTTAGTGAAACAGTAATTGATTTTAATCTTATCTATAATGAACTGTATTGACTTAACGATGATTGTTTATCTGAAGTGTTTTAACTATTCTGGTTGGAAACAATTTCTCTGTCATCACAGATTAACTGAATGTTTACTCTTTGATAAGGTATCCATGATTCTGTAACGATTAACAGAACTGGATAAACAATGGAATTGACAGGAGAGATTCCTGATTATGTTTGTTCTGGGTTGTATTATCTAAGATGCAGGATGAAAATCATGTCAGTGGTATTTTTTATTCTGCTATCGTGAGCCGTGAATGTTCATGTCCTTAAGAACAGATTGAATGAGCGCATATAAGTTTATTGCATTGGCCTTGTACACGGTTTTTACAACCACTGAGAGCAAGTTTGTAGTTTATGATGTGATTGGTCGCAATATGTTTCTTAACCTTCTGGTCGTGGTGTTTTATCGCGTATTTTGCAGTATTTTGTGATGTTTTATTGAGTCTGTATTTTCTTTACTCCTCGTTTATCTCATCTCTTTAGCTAATACCATCAGATAATCCATTTCTTTCTGCATAATGCTGCGTATCGTTAATAACCCGTCGTATCCATTCTGCTACAGCATGCCTGATAAATACCGTCTGTAAGTTATTACCGTTTTAGATCTGATTATGAGCGAAAGCATTAATTCGCTCACAGAGCTTAAAACATCATTAACTTTCAGGAGTCATCAACATGCCTAAATCTTACACACCAAACTGGTTTTTTACCGCTTTACTTGACAATCACATCAATCAAATGATGGCACGCTATTCCTGCCTGCGGGCCTTACGGATGGATTTCTTCTACAGGAAAGATACGCCCGATTTCTTACAACCTGATCATCGCTGGCTTGAATTGCAGTTGCGTATGCTGCTGGAGCAGGTGGAACAATTTGAAAATATCGTTGGTTTCTTCTGGGTGATTGAATGGACGGCTGATCATGGTTTTCATGCGCATGTGGTTTTCTGGATCGATCGTCAGAGGGTTAAAAAAATATATCCCTTTGCGGAGCGGATTACGGAATGCTGGCGGTCTATTACGCATAACAGCGGTTCGGCACACCGCTGTACATATCAGCCGCATTATACATACAACATCAACATTCCTGTGCGCCACAATGATCCTGAAAGCATCGATAATATTCGCGGTGCCCTGCATTATCTGGCGAAAGAAGAGCAAAAAGACGGGCTGTGTGCCTACGGCTGCAATGAAGTTCCTGAACGTCCTGCTGCAGGGCGTCCTCGTAAGCCTCACTTCTGAAGCTTAAGGCCTGAGCCTCCGCTCCTGGAAACACTCCGTCGGTAAAAACTTACCGCATTGATTAATGATGTGAACTGAAGTCAACGGAGATCATTCATCCTGAACCTGAATCCGGTGTTCTGTCCCTTATCTTCCCGTTCTGCTTCAGTTCTTCACTTATTCCATCAATCTCATCCGCAAGCCATAACACGTCAGCTCATTCACGGGCAGGACGCATTGTGGGCTGCGCATAACGGAACATATCTTATGAATGCTATTCCTTATTTCGACTATAGCCTGGCACCCTTCTGGCCATCTTATCAGAACAAAGTCATCGGCGTCCTTGAGCGTGCGCTGCGTGAGCAGTCCGGCTCACGGATATGGCGGATCCTGCTTCGTCTGCCGTGGGAACATGACAACGCCTTCAACAGCAGACAGACCTGGTTTGGTATGGATTTTATCGAAACCGTCAGTGCGCTGATGAATGCGAAACCCGGACGCGACCTTTGCTGGCTCCTGACCCGTCATCCGGAAAAGCCGGAATACCACGTGGTGCTGTGCGTCAGACAGGAGTATTTCGACGGCCCCGAACTGGACCGGCTGATTCTGGATGCCTGGAGCAACGTACTGGGCTTCGCGTCACCGGGGGAAGCGGCACCGTACCAGAAACAGATAACCCGGGATGTGGTGCTGGACAGTCGTTCACCGGACTGCGAAGACATCCTCAAAGATTTGATCTGGGCGTTCAGTGATTTCGCCCGCGATCGTCGTGGTGTGTGCGATCCGGAAGCCCGTTGCCTCGCCGGTAATCCCGGCTATCCCGGATCTGCAGGACCATTCTGAGAATACGGCTCAGCACCTTTCCCCGCATTCGCACAACCTTCATAAATCTCACAGAGGATATTCTGACTATGTTGACCTCAATAACAGGCCACGACAGTGTATTGCTGCGTGCCGAGGATCCCCTGATCGACATGAACTACATCACCAGTTTCACCGGCATGACCGATAAATGGTTTTACAAGCTGATCAGTGAAGGCCATTTCCCGAAACCCATCAAGCTGGGCCGCAGCAGCCGCTGGTACAAAAGTGAAGTGGAGCAGTGGATGCAACAGCGAATCGAGGAGTCACGAGGAGCAGCAGCATGAAACGTGTTGTAATGCCAGTACGCTGGCAATGTGCGAAATGCCGGCGCTGGTATTGTGGAACCCGGCCCTGCCCCTGGTGCTGGCGATATTCCCGTTCATCTTCCTGCTGGTACCTTCCGGTCAGCAGCGGGTTGTTATCCCTTCCTGACTGATTCGTCATTCTATTCTTATTGATTATAACTGGCATTACACCGGTGCCGGCGTGCTTTTCTGTAGATCTGCACCGGTTTAACAAAATTAGACAAGGTTTGAAGGAATATTCTGTGCAAATAAGCGAGGCCCTAATTTCAGAACCGGGGAAAATCCAGCGTTTTGTTCAGCAGGCGGTGGACCACTGGCCACATCTGCTGGCAGTCCACTTCACGCTTGATTCGGCTGAAGGGAATATTGACGAGGGGCAGATTCATGCATTCTGTACTGCCTTTTACCGACAGGTGCAAGAACGTATTACTGAGCGTAATCACATGGCCAGTCCGGCATCGCCGCTGGTATTACGCTGGTTGCGGGAACAACATGGAGGAGCAACAATTCGATGCCTGTTGCTGCTCAGCCAGACGAGTATTTGTCACCCGCGAGCCAGTGTCACAGTTGATGAACAATGTTCGCAAGTGGTGGATTTACTGCAACATAGCTGGCAGGTGATAAGTGCTGGCGGACAATGCCGGGTGGAAAGGTGTTTTCGGGTTGCCCGGGGTGATACATCCGGTCAGTATGTTGCGTTAAAAACAGTCGCATTGTCTCTGGGGTTACCGGTTGTGACAACAATCAGTTGGTAATGGACGTGTGAACCATCTGCGCTTCCGTTGATTTTTATGGACTGATAAAGTTTTGCCAGCTGAATCTTTATACGGAATGCTCTTCAGTATGCGTACACGAATTGACTATCTGGCTGATAAATACTCTTTTACCGAACGGAATGAATCTCCACGCCTTCGCCGGCAGTGGCAGGATGTTCTGGAGGAGTGTCGGCTGACAGAGGCCGGACCAGAAGAACGGCTGCGTATTGCCCTGCTGAATGTGGATTACGTCACCAGTTTTGAACTGCCTTTTCGGCTGCTTTTAACCCGCACGCCGCAACTGATTGCCGCGCTTCGGGAAGAATGGGGCCTCAGCCAGAAAAATGTGGTGTTCAACGATAAACGGTTTGGCTGCGTGTACAGCCTGAAGGCCAGCCTTTCCGGTGTGCCGGATACATACCGGTATCATCTGTCTCATCGTATTCGCCGGGTGGTTGGGAATGAAAACACATCATTGCCATTTCAGCAGATTGCCCGGGAAGTGAAAGCGCCCCGTGAACGACTGAAGTATGCGCTGGAGACGAGATTGCAGGTGACCGCACTGGACGGCCTGTTCTGGTTCGGCAGCCAGCGCATTGCGGCTGATATCCTGAGACTGAGAAAGAGCGGAATGCCGGTGGTGACAACGTCCGTGGAAGCGAGCGATAACCTGACGGGAACAACCCGCAAAATACCGGCATACCATCTCTGACATTGCGATGAAGGGCAGATTTCACCTTGACAGGGGCAGAGTGCCGCTTTTTATACTTTATTCCCGTGTCTGAAAAATATGCAAAGGAAACGGGAATGGCAAGGTCCGATTACGATTTTATCAATCTGTCTCTGGAACATGAATTGAATGAGTGGCTGGCAGAGGTGGTTACCCGCAAATTGCGGGACAGTTTTTATGTGGACGTCTCCTGGGATGCGCTGAATGTGGCATACAGTGAACACCCTGAGTGGTTTTCAGAGCTTGCCTCCGGGGATGAGGATTAACAGGCAAATTATGCTGCTATCGGGCAGAGTGATTACCTGCAGGGATTTCCATTCATAAGAATACGCCGCTTCGGGAAAGCTCCGGTTCTCCGGAGAGTTACGATTATTTTTACTCAAATTCACAACACCTGCACTGGAACTTGCGTTGTGTCCCGGATTGTTACTCCGCAGGAAGCATCCTTTTTACCATACGGATGTTTGTTTTCCATTTCCCCTCCGGAAAATACAACTCCGATCACATTTCTGATATTTTCCCCGGATTTTACATAACAGGATTGTTTCTGTATGTTTTTTATCTGGTGTAAATTTCAGCACTGACATTCCGCTTACGTTAATTTACACTGGATACCCCACGAGGAGAATATGCAGCACCGGCAGGATAACTTACTGGCGAACAGAAATTTGTTGCCTGGTATGGTTTCCGGTCAGTGCGCATTCAGGCTCCGCACTTTCTCTCCGGTGGCACGCTATTTTTCCCTCCTCCCCTGCCTTTGTATTCTTTCGTTTTCGTCTCCGGCAGCCATGCTGTCTCCGGGTGACCGCAGTGCAATTCAGCAGCAACAGCAGCAGTTGCTGGATGAAAACCAGCGTCAGCGTGATGCGCTGGAGCGCAGTGCGCCGCTGACCATCACGCCGTCTCCGGAAACGTCTGCCGGTACTGAAGGTCCCTGCTTTACGGTGTCACGCATTGTTGTCAGTGGGGCCACCCGACTGACGTCTGCAGAAACCGACAGACTGGTGGCACCGTGGGTGAATCAGTGTCTGAATATCACGGGGCTGACCGCGGTCACGGATGCCGTGACGGACGGCTATATACGCCGGGGATATATCACCAGCCGGGCCTTTCTGACAGAGCAGGACCTTTCAGGGGGCGTACTGCACATAACGGTCATGGAAGGCAGGCTGCAGCAAATCCGGGCGGAAGGCGCTGACCTTCCTGCCCGCACCCTGAAGATGGTTTTCCCGGGAATGGAGGGGAAGGTTCTGAACCTGCGGGATATTGAGCAGGGGATGGAGCAGATTAACCGTCTGCGTACGGAGCCGGTACAGATTGAAATATCGCCCGGTGACCGGGAGGGATGGTCGGTGGTGACACTGACGGCATCGCCGGAATGGCCTGTCACAGGGAGCGTGGGCTTCGACAACAGCGGGCAGAAGAATACCGGAACGGGGCAGTTAAATGGCGTCCTTTCCTTTAATAATCCGCTGGGGCTGGCTGACAACTGGTTTGTCAGCGGGGGACGGAGCAGTGACTTTTCGGTGTCACATGATGCGAGGAATTTTGCCGCCGGTGTCAGTCTGCCGTATGGCTATACCCTGGTGGATTACACGTATTCATGGAGTGACTACCTCAGCACCATTGATAACCGGGGCTGGCGGTGGCGTTCCACGGGAGACCTGCAGACTCACCGGCTGGGACTGTCGCATGTCCTGTTCCGTAACGGGGACATGAAGACAGCACTGACCGGAGGTCTGCAGCACCGCATTATTCACAATTATCTGGATGATGTTCTGCTTCAGGGCAGCAGCCGTAAACTCACTTCATTTTCTGTCGGGCTGAATCACACACACAAGTTTCTGGGGGGTGTCGGAACACTGAATCCGGTATTCACACGGGGGATGCCCTGGTTCGGCGCAGAAAGCGACCACGGGAAAAGGGGAGACCTGCCCGTAAATCAGTTCCGGAAATGGTCGGTGAGTGCCAGTTTTCAGCGCCCCGTCACGGACAGGGTGTGGTGGCTGACCAGCGCTTATGCCCAGTGGTCACCGGACCGTCTTCATGGTGTGGAACAACTGAGCCTCGGGGGCGAGAGTTCAGTGCGTGGCTTTAAGGAGCAGTATATCTCCGGTAATAACGGTGGTTATCTGCGAAATGAGCTGTCCTGGTCTCTGTTCTCCCTGCCATATGTGGGAACTGTCCGTGCAGTGACTGCACTGGACGGCGGCTGGCTGCACTCTGACAGCGATGACCCGTACTCGTCCGGCACGCTGTGGGGTGCTGCTGCCGGGCTCAGCACCACCAGTGGTCATGTTTCCGGTTCGTTCACCGCCGGACTGCCTCTGGTTTACCCGGACTGGCTTGCCCCTGACCATCTCACGGTTTACTGGCGCGTTGCCGTCGCGTTTTAAGGGATTATTACCATGCATCAGCCTCCCGTTCGCTTCACTTACCGCCTGCTGAGTTACCTTATCAGTACGATTATCGCCGGGCAGCCGTTGTTACCGGCTGTGGGGGCCGTCATCACCCCACAAAACGGGGCCGGAATGGATAAAGCGGCAAATGGTGTGCCGGTCGTGAACATTGCCTCGCCGAACGGGGCCGGGATTTCGCATAACCGGTTTACGGATTACAACGTCGGGAAGGAAGGGCTGATTCTCAATAATGCCACCGGTAAGCTTAATCCGACGCAGCTTGGTGGCCTGATACAGAATAACCCGAACCTGAAAGCGGGCGGGGAAGCGAAGGGTATCATCAACGAAGTGACCGGCGGTAACCGTTCACTGCTGCAGGGCTATACGGAAGTGGCCGGCAAAGCGGCGAATGTGATGGTTGCCAACCCGTATGGTATCACCTGTGACGGCTGTGGTTTTATCAACACGCCGCACGCGACGCTCACCACGGGCAGACCTGTGATGAATGCCGACGGCAGCCTGCAGGCGCTGGAGGTGACTGAAGGCAGTATCACCATCAATGGCGCGGGCCTGGACGGCACCCGGAGCGATGCCGTATCCATTATTGCCCGTGCAACGGAAGTGAATGCCGCGCTTCATGCGAAGGATTTAACTGTCACTGCAGGTGCTAACCGTGTAACTGCAGATGGTCGTGTCAGTGCCCTGAAGGGCGAAGGTGATGTGCCGAAAGTTGCCGTTGATACCGGCGCGCTCGGTGGAATGTACGCCAGGCGTATTCATCTGACCTCCACTGAAAGTGGTGTCGGGGTTAATCTTGGTAACCTTTATGCCCGCGATGGCGATATCACCCTGGATGCCAGCGGCAGACTGACTGTCAACAACAGTCTCGCCACGGGGGCCGTCACTGCAAAAAGTCAGGGCGTCACCTTAACCGGCGACCATAAAGCGGGAGGTAACCTGAGCGTCAGCAGCCGGAGCGATATCGTTCTCAGCAATGGAACGCTTAACAGCGACAAGGACCTCAGCCTGACCGCCGGCGGCAGAATCACTCAACAGAATGAAAAACTGACTGCCGGCCGGGATGTAACGCTTGCCGCGAAAAACATCACACAGGATACCGCCAGCCAGATTAACGCGGCCCGCGATATCGTGACTGTCGCCAGTGACACGCTGGCAACACAGGGACAGATAACCGCCGGGCAGAATCTCACGGCCAGCGCCACCACGCTGACACAGGACGGAATATTGCTGGCGAAAGGTCATGCGGGACTCGATGCCGGCACGCTGAATAACAGTGGTGCTGTTCAGGGGGCTTCCCTGACGCTCGGCAGTACAACGCTCAGCAACAGTGGCTCCCTGCTCAGTGGCGGTCCCCTGACCGTGAATACCCGCGACTTTACCCAGAGCGGCCGCACTGGCGCAAAGGGCAAAGTGGATATCACGGCCAGCGGGAAACTGACCAGTACAGGTTCGCTGGTGAGCGATGATGTACTGGTGCTGAAGGCGCAGGATGTGACACAGAACGGTGTGCTGTCCGGCGGCAAAGGGCTGACGGTCAGTGCGCAGGCGCTGAGTTCCGGTAAAAAATCGGTCATCCACAGCGATGCTGCGATGACGCTGAATGTGACAACAGTGGCGCTGGACGGGGAAACCAGTGCCGGTGACACCCTCCTGGTTCAGGCAGACAGACTGAGTACTGCAGCGGGCGCACAGCTTCAGAGCGGTAAAAATCTCAGCATCAACGCCAGAGATGCACGTCTTGCAGGTACGCAGGCAGCACAACAGACCATGGTGGTGAACGCCAGTGAAAAGCTCACCCACAGCGGGAAAAGCAGCGCCCCGTCGCTCAGCCTCAGTGCGCCTGAACTGACCAGCAGCGGCGTATTTGTCGCTTCCGCCATGAATACACAGTCACAGACCCTGACCAACAGTGGTCTGTTGCAGGGGGAGGCCTCACTCACCGTTAACACACAGAGGCTTGATAATCAGCAGAACGGCACGCTGTACAGTGCTGCAGACCTGACGCTGGATATACCGGACATCCGCAACAGCGGGCTTATCACCGGTGATAATGGTTTAACGTTAAACACTGCCTCCCTCAGCAATCCGGGAAAAATCATCGCTGACACGCTGAACGTCAGGGCGACCACGCTGGATGGCGACGGCCTGTTGCAGGGCGCCGGTGCACTGGCGCTTGCAGGCGACACCCTCTCACAGGGCCGTAACGGGCGCTGGCTGACGACGGACGACCTCTCCCTCCGGGGCAAAACACTGCATACCGCAGGGACCACGCAGGGACAGAATATCACCGTGCAGGCGGACAACTGGGCGAACAGTGGTTCCGTGCTGGCAACCGGTAACCTTACTGCTTCGGCAACCGGTCAGTTGACCAGTACCGGCGATATCATGAGCCAGGGGGACACCACGCTGAACGCAGCCACCACGGACAACCGGGGCAGTCTGCTTTCGGCCGGCACGCTCTCTCTTGATGGAAATTCACTGGATAACAGCGGCACTGTCCAGGGTAACCATGTCACGCTTCACCACAGAAGCACTGACAACAGCGGTACGGTCACGGGGCTGAGCGGTCTGACCCTGCACAGCGCGGACGGGCTTACCAACAGTGGCGCGCTGCTGAGCCAGAACTCGCTGGCGCTGAGCGCAGGAGATGTGACCAACAGCGGCCGGATTCAGGGGCAGAACATCACTCTGGATGCCAGCAGCCTGACCAGCAGCGGTGCTGTTCAGAGTGCGCTGGATTTGGCTCTGACCCTGAGTGGCGATGTTATTGCTGCCACCGGCAGCAAAATTACCGCCATGGGCGATGCCCGCCTGACCGGGAAAGTGCTGGGTAACCAGGGATTAATCAGCGCGAAGACGCTGGAAGTGAATGGTGATTCGCTCAGCAACAGTGGCGAAATCAGTGGTGTTAACAGCCTGAACGTGACACTCAGTGGTAATCTGCAACAGCACGGTAAAATGCTGGCAGGCGGTGCATTAAACGTCAACGCCAGAGACATCAGCAATAGTGGGCAGCTTCAGGGGGCGGATAACCGAATCACCGCCAGTTCGCTGACCAACTCAGGTCGTGTGCAGGGCGACAGCGGGCTGACTCTTACATTGCTGAATGCCCTGACCAACCAGACCAGCGGTGTGCTTCTCAGCCAGAACGTATCAGCGCTTTCCGCACCCGTGCTGACCAATGACGGCACCATTCAGGGCAACGGTAAAACCACGCTCAGCGCGGCAACGCAGGCCCACAACAGTGGCAAGATTCTTTCCGGCGGTGAGCTGACGTTCACCACGCCGGACTACAGTGGCAGTGGCTGGCTACAGGCCACTGACCTGCTGCTGAACGTGGCGAAGCTTGCCGGTAATGGCACTGTGATGGCGGCGAATCAGGCAACGCTCACAGGTAACAGTCTGACCAACCGTGGCCTGTTCCAGGCCGCACAACTGAACGTCAACACGCAGACCATCACCAACAGCGGCACGCTGCTGGGTAATCAGGGCCTGACAATAAAAGGGAACAGCCTGAACAACGCCGGCGGGAAGGTATTCAGCGGCGGTGATATGCTTGCTGATATGGTCTCGCTCAGCGGCGCGGGCCAGCTGGTTGCACTCGGTAACCTGACGCTGAAGCTCACCCGTGGTTTGACAGCACAGGGCGTTATCGCCGCGAATAAACAACTCTCCGTCAGCAGCCAGGGTGATATTACCAATGGCGCCACATTGCAGGGCAACGGTATCACGCTGAATGCGGCGGGCAGGCTGACCAACAATGGCCAGTTGACCGCCGGCAACGGCACCACGGCACTGAGCGGCAGCGGGATTGCGATGAATGCCAGCGGCAGCCTGCAGGCAGGCGGGGACGTCAGTCTGACCAGCCGGGGGGATATCACTCTCGACGGTTTTACCGGCACGACGGGTAGTCTGATGTTAACGGCCGCCGGGTCAGTCATTAACACCGCACTGTTGTATGCGGGCAATAACCTCTCGCTGTTTGCCAGCACCATCCGGAACCATCACGGCGATATGCTGGCGGGTGACAGCCTGGTGATGCAGAAAGATGTCAGTGGTGCCGCGAATGCTGAAGTGATTAATACCTCCGGGAATATCGAAACCACCCGCGGTGATATCACCATCAGAACCGGACATTTACTGAATCAGCGGGAGGGTATAAATGAGACAAAATCATACATTCCGGTTGAGAATGTCGCAGTACCTGATGGTGCAAATTCTGTTTCAGTCAGAGTGGGCGATTTAGGTGAAGATGGATGGGGATATTATGTGAAGTCCTGGAGCGGTACTGCCGGTGGTGGTTTTGAGGCATGGGCCGTTCCGACTGAAAAGGGAGCCACCCGGAAATTTCTGACTGGCACAACACGCGTCGATGTTGGTGCAACAGGGGGGGATGCCAGAATTTCGGCCGGGAATAATCTGCTGATTGACGCGGACAAACTGGATAATACGGGAAGTCATCTTCTTGCCAGCGAGTTTGTCAGCCTGTCGGGTTCACAACTGAATAATCAGTCCTTCTTTGGCTATACACAGGATGAATACAATGTGTATCGCTATTACGGCAAACTGGCCATGATCCCCAACGACGGGCATCTGCAGTATGGAGATGCTTCTGCCGATGATCGCGTTACCTTTACTCTCTCCGGAGCTCCGGAATATGTCACCAGAGACACCGGTCAGGCTCTGAGAGCCGTGATTCAGGCAGGCAAAAATGTCACTGCCGTTTTTTCCAGTGATATCAGTAATACATCCACAACCTCAAATGCAGGACGGATCACAAATACCCTTGCGGCACCTGAAATTAACACGCCGGCAGAGAAAAATATCAGCCCGGGAATGGCTCAACTGGCGCCGGATGGCACAGAGACGCTGACCGTCACGGCCCCGGACTGGACTGACACCATTACCCGTCTGACGATCGGCAGTGGTACGGACCTGGCTTCCGGCATCGTGGTGGGGAACTATCCCCTGCCTTCCGGTAACAATGGTTATTTTGTCCCGTCCACGGACCCGGACAGTCCGTATCTGATTACGGTGAATCCGAAACTGGATGGTCTCGGAAAGGTGGACAGCAGTCTGTTTGCCGGACTGTATGACCTGCTCAGGATGCACCCCGGGCAGGCACCACGTGAAACAGACCCGGCGTATACTGATGATAAACAATTCCCGGGCTCATCGTATTTTCTTGACCGGCTCGGGCTGAAACCGGAAAAAGATTATCGCTTCCTGGGGGATGCCGCTTTTGATACCCGCTATGTATCGAACTATATGCTGAACCAGATCGGGGGGCGCTATATCAACGGGGTTGGTTCAGACACCGACCAGATGCGCTACCTGATGGATAACGCTGCCCGTGCACAGAAGGCGCTCGGTCTGAAGTTTGGTGTGGCACTGACAGCAGACCAGGTGGCGGCTCTCGACCAAAGTATTCTGTGGTATAAAGCCGTCACGATAAAGGGTCAGACGGTGATGGTGCCGGAAGTGTATCTGTCACCGAAAGATGTGACGCTGCAGAACGGCAGTATTATCAGCGGTCAGAATGTGCACCTGGCAGGAGGGAATGTCACTAACAGTGGCAGTACCCTGATGGCGCAGAATGATCTCACCATCGACAGCGCTGACAGTCTGGGTAACCTTGAGTCCGGGCTTATAAATGCCGGTGGCGCTCTCGGACTGAAAGCGATGGGCGATATCAACAATATCAGTGCCACGATTACCGGTAAGACTGTCCGGCTGGAGAGTCTCGCCGGCAATGTCAATAATCTCACCCGGTACTCACACTGGCAGCTTGATGCACCGGAAGACAGCCTCGCCCTGAAACACACTTATACGGGAAGCATTGCCTCTGTCAGTGCCATGGATAGTCTGGACATCCGGGCAGATAAAAACATTTCGGTCACAGGGGCAGAAATCAGCGCCGGAGGTCGCGCAGCACTTATTGCCGGCAATGATCTCAGTCTGAATGCCATTGACAGGGTAAGCAGCAGTCGCCATGCAAACAGTGAATCTCACCAGCGCAGTGCAGAACTTACGACCATTACTGCCGGCGACAGTGTGATGCTGAGTGCAGGCCGGGATGTGAGCAGTCAGGGTGCAGGTATCGCAGCGGAAGACAACATCACTGTCCGGGCCGGGCGCGACGTTAATCTGCTGGCGGAAGAGTCCGTGACCGGCAGCAGTTCATACTCGAAAAAGAAAACGGTCATTGATGAAACCGTTCGCCAGCAGGGAACGGAAATCGCCAGCGGTGGTGACACCACCATTACTGCAGGACGGGATATCACCGCTGTTGCGTCATCCGTTACCGCAACCGGCAATATCAGTGTGAATGCCGGTCGTGATGTCGCCCTGACCACGGCGACAGAAAGTGACTATCACTATCTGGAAACGAAGAAAAAAAGCGGAGGTTTTCTCAGTAAGAAAACCACCCACACCATCAGTGAGAACAGTGCCACCCGTGAAGCAGGCGCCCTGCTGTCGGGGAACCGCGTGACCGTTAACGCCGGTGATAACCTGACAGTACAGGGTTCGGATGTGGTGGCTGACCGGGATGTGTCATTGGCGGCGGGTAACCATGTTGATGTTCTTGCTGCCACCAATACAGATACGTCCTGGCGCTTTAAGGAAACGAAGAAATCCGGTCTGATGGGTACCGGCGGTATTGGTTTCACCATTGGCAGCAGTAAGACAACGCACGACCGCCGCGAGGCCGGGACAACGCAGAGTCAGAGTGCCAGCACCATCGGCTCCACTGCCGGTAATGTCAGTATTACCGCGGGCAAACAGGCTCATATCAGCGGTTCGGATGTGATTGCGAACCGGGATATCCGCATTACCGGTGACAGTGTGGTGGTTGACCCGGGGCATGACCGTCGTACTGTGGACGAAAAATTTGAGCAGAAGAAAAGCGGGCTGACGGTTGCCCTTTCCGGCACAGTGGGCAGTGCCATCAATAATGCGGTTACCAGTGCACAGGAGACGAAGGAGAGCAGTGACAGCCGTCTGAAAGCCCTGCAGACCACAAAGACAGCGCTGTCTGGTGTGCAGGCCGGACAGGCTGCGGCAATGGCCACCGCAACCGGTGACCCGAATGCGATGGGAGTCAGCCTGTCGCTCACCACCCAGAAATCGAAATCACAACAACATTCTGAAAGTGACACAGTATCCGGCAGTACGCTGAATGCCGGGAATAATCTGTCTGTTGTCGCAACCGGCAAAAACAGGGGCGATAACCGCGGAGATATTGTGATTGCAGGAAGCCAGCTTAAGGCCGGTGGTAACACAAGCCTGGATGCCGCGAATGATATTCTGTTGAGTGGCGCCGCAAACACACAAAAAACAACGGGCAGGAACAGCAGCAGTGGCGGTGGCGTGGGTGTCAGTATCGGTGCAGGTAAAGGTGCCGGTATCAGCGTCTTTGCCAGCGTTAATGCGGCAAAAGGCAGGGAGAAAGGTAACGGTACTGAGTGGACTGAAACCACAACAGACAGCGGTAAAACCGTCACCATCAACAGTGGTCGGGATACGGTACTGAACGGTGCTCAGGTCAACGGCAACAGGATTATCGCCGATGTGGGCCACGACCTGCTGATAAGCAGCCAGCAGGACACCAGTAAGTACGACAGTAAACAGACCAGCGTGGCTGCCGGCGGCAGTTTTACCTTTGGCTCCATGACCGGCTCAGGTTACATCGCTGCCTCCCGGGATAAGATGAAGAGCCGCTTTGACTCCGTTGCTGAACAAACCGGAATGTTTGCCGGTGACGGCGGCTTCGACATTACAGTGGGCAGACATACCCAACTGGATGGCGCGGTTATCGCTTCCACGGCGACGGCAGATAAAAACAGCCTCGATACCGGGACGCTCGGCTTCAGCGATATTCACAACGAAGCGGATTTCAAAACTCAGCACTCGGGTATCAGCATCAGCGGAGCGGGCAGCTTCGGGGACCAGTTCAAGGGCAACATGCCGGGCGGAATGATTTCGGCGGCAGGCAACAGCGGCCATGCCGAAGGCACGACTCAGGCCGCCGTGGCTGATGGCACCATCACCATCCGCGACAAGGACAACCAGAAGCAGGACGTGGCGAACCTAAGCCGAGACACCGAACATGCCAATGACAGCATCAGCCCGATCTTCGACAAGGAGAAAGAGCAGAACCGCCTGAAGGAAATCGGGATGATCAGCGATATCGGCGGCCAGGTGGCGGATATTGCCCGGACGCAGGGAGAGCTGAATGCGCTGAAAGTCGCGCAGGATAAATACGGACCTCTTCAGGCGGATGCGACGGAAGAACAGCGACAGGCATATCTGGCGAAACTGCGTGAAACGCCGGAATACAAAAAAGAGCAGGAAAAGTTCGGTACTGGTAGTGATATCCAGCGTGGCATTCAGGCGGCAACGGCCGCGCTTCAGGGCCTGGCGGGGGGTAATTTAGCAGGTGCTCTGGCGGGGGCTTCGGCTCCGGAACTGGCAAACTTCATAGGGCACAATGCTGGAATTAATGATAACGATGCAGCGAAAGCCATTGCTCATGCCATTCTCGGCGGTGTGACTGCGGCTCTTCAGGGAAATAATGCCGCAGCAGGTTCAGTCGGTGCTGTGAGCGGTGAACTTATCGCAGGTGCAATCGCGAAGGTTTTATATCCGGATGAGAAAGACCTGTCGAAGCTGACCGAGGACCAGAAGCAGACGCTAAGTACGCTGGCGAGTATCTCAGCAGGTATGGCGGGTGGTGTTGCAGGTGGGAATACTGCGGGTGTGGCTACCGGAGCTGCTGCTGGGAAGAATGTTGTTGAGAATAACCTGCTGGGTGGTAATGAAGACACTCAGACCAAGTTCGTGCAGGAGCATGGCAAAGATATTGCGTCCTGCTCGACTAACCCTGGCGGGGCTGAATGTAAACGCGGTGAGGCTGTAAACAAAGCGATTGCAGCAGCGCTTGTTGGGGGGGCTACAGGTGGGGTAGTGATTGCTCTGACTCCGGAAGCAATTGCAGCCGCCCAGGCAGCAGTCAGTGCCTGTGGTGCGAATACTGTGCTGTGTGCAAATGAAGTTAGTATCTGGGTTGCGGAAATGGTCGCTGGCGATGCTCTTCCAGCGGGCCTGACAGTAGCGGCGGTTGGTAAAATGTCTGCCAGCGAGTTGTCAGAGTTGAAGGCTCTAATGGCTGTTGAAAAACAGACAGGTCAGAAAATCAGTGCGGAGTCACTTGAAAAGCTGATGCTAGACTCAGGTGGTAAAGGGAACTGGAGCAAAGAGCTAAATAACCCACAGCCGAATAAAGTTTATCATGTAGATGGTGATAAAATTTATAAAACTGATGCTCAGGCAAGGCCAAGCCAGGTTGAAGCAACTCTTAGTCCTAATGTAAAGGATAGAAATGGCTATCAACAATGTAAAGCAGGTAAGTGTGGCCTTGATGGAGATGAGGGTGGTCATTTAATAGCCAGTATTTTTAATGGTCCTGGTGAAAAATTGAACCTTGTTCCAATGGATGGAAATCTGAACAAAGGAGCCTGGAAGCAGATGGAAAATACTTGGGCAAAAGCATTGGGTGAAGGAAAAGAGGTTAAGGTCAACATTCAGCCATCGTATATTGGGGATAGTGTCAGACCTGCTAAATTTAAAGTAGTATATTCGATAGATGGAGGTCGCCCGATTGAAAAAGTATTTAACAATGCACCCGGAGGTAAATAATGCGTTCTGATCAGGATATTTATAATGACATTGGTTCGGTGTTGCTATCGATCACTCCTAGTGATGCAGTCAAAATCATTCTGTGTGCAAAGTTAGAACCGGAAAGCGACTGTGGTGAGTTTACTTATGACTATGTAGATAAACAGGGCAATCAACATTGGATCACTGAAACCGCAGATGCCAGTGAAAGACTTTTAGATCTTTTGGTGGAACTAAGAAATTTGTTTGTGGATAACTTTAAATCACAAGAAAAGCCATTCTGGCATGGTTGCGAAGTCACTGTGAATATTGAAACACTCAAAATAAACATCGACTTTAAATATGAGAATTAATGGTAATTCCGCCCTTTCCGGCTCACTTCGTCGGCCAAATTAGTGTGATATTCTTTCCAGAAATGCTGTTGTATCCACGACATAAGGCGATGATTGATGGAGCAGTCTCTCAATTTTGAAATGTTGCGCAGCCAGTGGCCGGAACTGGCTGAACTCGCGTGTATGGCGGAACGCTATGTTCACTCCGATCCGGAAAGCTGTCTGGTCAAGCTGCGTAACTACACCGAATTGATGGTGCGCTGGTTGTATCGTCAGGAGCGGTTGCCGGAAGGTATTAAGGCTAATCTTTACGATTTAATGAATGCTGATGTCTTTACCAGCATGATGCCGGAAGCCATCATCATGAAAATGGATGCGCTGCGTATCCATGGCAACCGTGCCGCGCACGGCGGACGTATCAAAGCTAAAGATACTTACTGGCTGCTCAAAGAAGCGTATTTGTTGGGAATTTGGCTGTATGTTCGCTACGCCCACGGTAATGTTGATGACTGCCCCAAATTTACACTCCCTCCATTAACACAATCTTCAGGTCGTGCAGATGAAAAACGTCTGGAAGATGCAATCAGGGCTCAGGATGAAAGCCGTGAGCGCGAACTGGCGCTGCAACGCGCACTACAGCAAGAACAGGAAAAGGCCGAACACCTCACTCAACGCCTGAATGAAGCCAGAGCGCGTAACCAGCATGTTGCCGATATTCTCTCTATTGATGAAGCGGAAACCCGCCGTCGCCTGATTGACTCTCGCCTGCTTGCTGCTGACTGGAATGTAGGCGAAGACCTTAAAAATACCGATCAGGTTACGCAGGAACATCCCGTTAAAGAACAACCTACCGCGACCGGAGACGGTTATGCGGACTATGTCTTGTGGGATGAGGCACACAAACCGCTGGCGGTGGTGGAAGCAAAAAAAACCAGCGTCAATGCCGAGCAAGGACGAATTCAGGCCCGGCTGTATGCAGACTGGCTGGAAAAAGAATACGGCCAGCGTCCGATCATCTTCTACACCAACGGCTATGATATCTGGCTGTGGGATGACCATAAAACTCATGGTTATCCCCCGCGTCGGGTGTTTGGCTTCTACAGCAAGGAAAGCCTGCAATATCTTATTCAACAGCGTGAAACCCGTCTGCCGCTGAACAGTGTGGCGCACGTAAAAGATAACGAAGGTAAGGCCGTTGCCGGACGGTTGTACCAGCTTGAAACCATTGCCCGTGTCAGCGAGCGGTTTACCAACAAGTACCGGCAATCGTTAATTGTTCAGGCTACGGGTACAGGCAAAACTCGCGTGGCAATTGCACTGAGCAAACTGATGATAGATGCCCGCTGGGTAAAACGCGTCTTGTTTCTTTGTGACCGCAAAGAATTACGTAAACAGGCGGCGAATGCCTTTAATCAATTCACCAATGAGCCGTTGTATGTTGTCGGTAAATCGAAAAAAGCAGACAGGCAGAACGCCAGGATCTACATCGCTACCTATCCTGGCATGATGAAAATCATGGACCATTTCGATGTCGGTTATTTCGATTTGATCATCGCCGATGAATCCCACCGCTCTATCTACAACGTCTACGGCGATCTGTTTAAGTATTTTGATGCCCTCCAGATTGGCCTGACGGCGACGCCGATTGACATGGTGAGTAAAACCACTTTCGGCCTGTTTGGTTGTGAAGGACGTATTCCTACCGCCAACTACAGCCTGGAAGATGCCATCGCCGATAACAATCTGGTTCCCTATGAGGTTGTCACGTACACCACAGAATTCCTGCGCGAAGGCATCAAACGGGAGAAATTAAGCGACGCACAAATCCGCGAGCTGGAAGAACAAGGCATGGATCCCAATACGCTGGAGTTTGATGGCAAGGCGCTGGATGAGGCGATCTACAACAAAGACACCAACCGCTATATCCTGCGTAACCTGATGGAAAATGGCCTGAAAGATCGGGACGGCCAGTTGCCAGGTAAAACCATCATTTTCGCCCGTAACCACAAACACGCGCTGCTGTTGAATGAATTATTCGACGATATGTACCCGCAGTTTGCCGGGCGCTTCTGCCAGGTCATCGACAACTACGATCCCCGCGCCGAGCAATTGATTGATGATTTTAAAGGGCTGGATGAAAGCACCAACAAAGAGCTGACCATCGCTATCTCCGTTGACATGCTCGATACCGGTATTGATGTCCCGGAAATTGTGAATCTGGTCTTTGCCAAACCGGTCAAATCAAAAGTGAAGTTCTGGCAGATGATTGGCCGTGGTACGCGCCTCTGTCCTGGGTTGTACGGTTACGACGATAACGGCAAACCGCTGGATAAACAGAAATTCCGCATTTTCGATCACTGGGGCAATTTTGAGTATCACGAACTGCATACCGAAGAGGCCGAAGTCACAGCGACAAAATCGCTTGCACAAAAACGCTTCGAAGCGTGGGTTATGCTGGGGGCCGCTGCGCAACGTAAATTCGACAAACAGGCGGTGGATTTAGTTGCTCATCAGCTTCGCGAGCAAATCAACGCACTGGATGAAAAGTCGATTGCCGTACAGGAAAAGTGGCAGCAAAAAGCGCAGTACAGTGATGAAAAGGTGCTGCGCCAGCTTTCTCCGAAAACACAGCAGGATCTGCTATCTGTTCTGGCCCCGCTGATGCAGTGGCTGGACGTGCGCGGGCAAAGCGATGCCATGCGCTTTGATATGGATATTCTGGCGGCGCAAACTGCCCGTTATACCAACCCGGAAGAGCTGGATGTGCTCTGGCCGGTCATCGTCGAAAAAGTGGAGCGCCTGCCGCCGCATTTGGCGCAGGTCCAACAGCAAGGACCGCGGATCAATCAGCTTCGTGATTTAGGCTGGTGGAAGCAGGCCAGCCTGGAAGAGCTGGAAGATATCCGCATTCATCTGCGCGGCATCATGCACCTGATGGAAAAAGACGCGACGCCGAAATTTGGTTCGATACAGGTGGATATTACCGAAGATGCGAACCTGATTCAGACGGAAAACCGCAAAACCAACATCCGCTCGATTGACTTCAAACTCTATCGCCAGCAGGTGCAGGGAGCGCTGGAGCCGCTGTTCCAGCAAAATCCGGTGCTGAAGAAAATCCGCAACGGCGAGCCTGTGACGCAAAGCGAGCTGGATGAACTGGCTAAACTGGTGCTGATCCAGAACCCTAACGTTGATATCCGGGCACTGAAAGAGTTCTACCCGCAGGCGACCGCCAGCCTAGATAAACTATTGCGTACCATCATCGGGATGGACAGCGACGCGGTGGAAGTGCGCTTTGCTCAGTTCGCCGCTGATAACAGCCTGACCAGCCAGCAATTGCGCTTCCTGTCATTGCTGAAAAACCACATTCGCGATTACGGCACCATTGAAATGCGGCAGCTCTTTGAACAGCCTTTTACGCATATCCACAACGAAGGCGTTACCGGTGTGTTCCCTGATATAGAGCAGATCGCCCGCCTACAAAAGATAGTCGAAGAGCTGGGTGTTGTGACCGACGCAGCAACGGTATAATACGCACATGACAAGCCCCGGCAGCGGGGCTTTTGTATTTAAAACAGGATATAAAAGCTAACAATGATCACTGGTGACTTAAAAAGTAAAATCGACGGCCTGTGGGAAGATTTCTGGGTGGGTGGTATCACCAACCCGCTGACCGTAATCGAACAGATCACCTATCTAATGTATTCCCAGATGCTGGATACTCAGGAACAACGCGACGAGAAGCGTAAACAAATCGCGGGTATTGATTTTAAACCGCGTTTTGCACCAGAACAGCAGGAGTTCCGTTTCAGTCACTATAGCAATCTTGGCTCGGATGAGATGATGGAAGTGGTGCGCGATGGTGTATTCCAGCATTTTCGTCAGCTCGGCCAGGCTGATGCGTCGAAGGTAACGCTGCTGGGCAACTTTATGAAAGATGCCCGTCTGGAGATTGTTAAGCCTTCATTGCTGACCAAAGCGGTTGAGGTGATCAAAAACCTGCCATTGGATCGCGGCGACACCAAAGGCGACCTTTACGAATACCTGTTAAGCAAGCTGACCACTGCCGGAATCAACGGCCAGTTTCGCACACCGCGCCACATTATCCGCACGATGGTTGAAATGATGGAGCCGAACCCCGCCCGCGGCGAGACGATTTGCGATCCGGCCTGCGGCACCGGTGGCTTTCTGGCAACCAGCTATGAATATCTACTGGAGAAGTACAGCTCGCTGGAATCCATTCATACCGAGATTGGCACCAACGAACGTGGTGAGCTGGAAGAGCAAAAAATCTTTACCGGCGATCTGTTGACCCCGTGGCGTAACCATGTGGATAACAATATGTTCCACGGTTACGACTTTGACACCACAATGTTACGTATCGCCGCCATGAACCTGATTATGCACGGCGTGGAAGCGCCGGATATCCACTATCAGGACACCATGAGCCAGAGCTTCAGCACAAACTTCCCGCAGGCCAGTAAAAACGCTTTCAACCTGATTCTGGCAAACCCGCCGTTTACCGGTTCACTGGACGAAGAAGATATCGACTCCACGCTGTCGGCAATGGTGAAAACCAAAAAAACCGAACTACTGTTCCTGGCGCGTATTCTGCAAATGCTGAAAGTGGGCGGGCGTAGTGCCACTATCGTGCCGCAGGGCGTGCTGTTTGGCTCCAGTAAGGCGCACCAGTCACTTCGCAAAACGCTGGTGGAAGATAACCAACTGGAAGCGGTGATCAACCTGCCTTCCGGCGTATTTAAACCTTACGCTGGCGTGGCGACGGCGATCCTGATCTTTACCAAAGGCGGTCAGACGGACGAGGTCTGGTTCTACGATCTGCAAAATGATGGCTACAGCCTGGATGACAAGCGTAACCCAATTAAAGACAACGACCTGCCGCATCTGCTGGCAAGCTGGAAGCATTACCGTACTTTACGCGGGCTGCCGGTTGATAACTTTATGGGTGAGAAGTTAGCCTCGTTGCTGAAACAGCAGTACCCGGAAGGGATTGATGCTGGCGTTGATTTTAAAGATCGCACTCAGGCGGCGTTTATAGTGCCAAAAGAAGATATTGCTGCCCAGAAATACGATCTCTCTATTAATCGTTATAAAGAAGTGGTGTATCAGGCTGAGGAGTATGAAGATCCGAAGGTGATATTGAAGCGGTTAAAAGATCTGGAAAAAGAGATTCTGGCGGATCTGGATGAGCTGGAGGGGATGCTGTGAAAAAAAATCAATTGGTCACACTTGGCAAACATATAGACATATTGTCCGGGTGTGCATTCCCTTCAAGTGGATTCAATAGGAACAATGGTGTTCCACTAATCCGTATTAGAGATATTCTTTCAGGAAAAACCGAAACTTATTATGAAGGCAGTTATGACTTAAAATATCTTATTAAAAAAGGTGATTTACTAGTTGGGATGGATGGAGATTTCAACCGTGAGTATTGGAAAGGTACTGATGCGTTGTTAAATCAACGGGTATGTAAAATTACGCCAAATCCTGAAACACTTGATAAAAATTTTCTATATCATTTCTTGCAAAAGGAATTGGATAAAATTCATGCCACAACAGATGTTGTGACTGTAAAACATTTGTCTGTAAAAAAGATACAAGATATTAAAATTAGGCTTCCTTCATTAAAAGAACAAAAACGCATTGCTACTATTCTTGATAAAGCTGATGCTATACGCCAAAAGCGCGAACAAGCCATCAAACTGGCTGATGATTTTTTGCGGGCTAAGTTTCTAGAGATGTTTGGAACTCCTGCAAACAACATACATCGTTTCCCGAAAGGAACGATTCGCGACTTGGTTGATTCAGTAAATTATGGAACTTCAGCAAAAGCCTCTATTGATTCTGGTGAATATCCTATATTACGGATGGGTAATATAACATATCAAGGTAGGTGGGATTTTACAGATTTAAAATATCTTGATCTCAGTGTAAAAGAAAAGGATAAATATTTGGTTAAAGAAGGCGATCTTCTTTTCAATCGTACTAACAGTAAGGAACTTGTTGGTAAAACAGCTGTGTATGAAGAAGACAGGCCTATGGCATTTGCTGGATATTTAATCCGCGTTAGACCTAATTCTATCGGAAATAACTACTATATTTCAGGGTATCTTAATTCCATCCATGGCAAAATCACATTGATGAATATGTGTAAAAGTATTGTTGGCATGGCTAATATTAATGCACAGGAATTGCAGAATATAGAGATATTAATCCCACCTAAGCATCTACAAGATGAGTATGAGATTATTTATAAAAAAATAAAAAAAGGACTAAGCATTTATGATAAAAGCGCAATGCAACTTCAACTTTTAGCATCAAACCTATCGAATAAATATTTCATGTAAGGTTCATTATGAAATTAACTAAACTTGTACTTGAAAATTTCAGATCTGTTAGAGAGCGGCAGGAAATTGATTTTGCACCTGTAACATTACTATTGGGGCCAAACAGCGCGGGCAAGACTACTATTTTAATTGCATTATTTTATCTTCAACAAATATTAGACCGTGAGCAGTGTGATCCTATATATTTAGAAGCTATGGGGAACAGGCGCATAGATGGATTTAGATCTCTAGTCCATAATGGGGATCTGAATAATGTAATTACTATTGGTATCGGTTTCGATCCTGAACAAACAATAGGTGTAGAATATAAAACATATTTAGAAGAACTTGGTGATATTTTCGATATTCATTTTATAAAAATGAAAGACATTGCAGATGAAACTGAAAAGGTTTATGTAGAGTTTAAAATCGCATGGTCACAATTGCACAGAGCAGCATATATAAAGAACTATGCTGTTTCTATAAATAATGAATTTATTGGGGAGCTAAGTAATGATGAGTATACTAAATCATCTTTAGTAAATAGATTGAACTTTACTCATCCGTTGCTTCTTCCTATTGATTATAATTTATGGCTTGAATCTATTGATAAGGAAGGATTAGATACGATTGCCAGTGAATTTGAAATATCTTTAAATGACTTAATTCCTGGCTTAGAACGTAATAAAAGTGGTGCAACAGAGCGAGTAAAAACTGTTGATTATATATTTGAAGAAGATAAAGAAAAACCAATGTTTCCTGTTTTTTTTAAGACGAAAATTGGTGCGTTACCTCAACTGGGAAGAACTGTTGATACAAATTTGAAAGTTTTTGATATATCCGAGCCAGTTGAGTATTTTAATCGAGATATAATCACCAGAGTGCTAACGCAAGTTTTTACTTCTCCGTTAGATAAATTAAATAATTATTTAAAGGCTAGCGTATCTATTGGACCGTTAAGAATTATACCTGATTCTTCATTTACGCCAAATCCTTATCCAGAACAAAATGGATGGTTTGATGGTACATCAGCATGGGATAAGCTGTGTTTATCTCAACAAAATGATAGTGATTTGATTAAAAAAGTAAGTGATTGGTTTTCCAATAGAGATAAACTAAACACTAATTATAATATATTTAGTGGAGGAGAATTTGATATAAAAACCTCCCCTCAACTTTTAGGTCTGAAAGATAATGTTTACTTCTGTAAAATAGATTCAAGCCAAATGTTATTTCCAAATCAAGTCGGTGTCGGATTAACTCAGATAGCACCTCTTATTATTGCAGCCAATATAGTTCAGGATGGATTAATTGCTATAGAGCAGCCTGAGCTACATATTCATCCCGCTTTACAACTCGCTGTAGGTGATCTGTTTACCCAATATCCCCTTGATGTTAAAAGACCTATGTTTTTAGTCGAAACACATAGTGAGCACATTTTGCTTCGAATTTTAAAAAGAATTAGACAAACAACGGACAATGAATTACCTGAATCAAATTACCCAGTAAAACCTGATTTTATATCAGTGATCGTTTTCGAGGATAATAATGGTTCGACTGTTACTAGGAAAATAGATATTACTGATGATGGTGACTTCAAACAAAAATGGCCCAAAGGTTTCTTCGAAGAAAGAAGGGGAGAGCTTTTTTAATGTTCTACGAATGCGCCATTTCACCAGAGGCTTTGTTTGAGATCGCAATTGATCGGAGAAATTATCGTGACTTCATAAAAGGATTTTCTACGGGCGGTAACTTTCTCTATAGTGAATTACCAAAGCTGAAGAGAAATAAAAAACAATTGCTTGGGCTATTAAATGCTAATCATAGTGAACTTCAAAAAAAACGATTAGAGGACCTTATTATTTTTTTGAAAAATAATAAGGTTAGTAGGGTTTATGATTATGTTGGTGACATGTCATGGTCAGATAACATCTCTGCTGTAAATCGAATTGAACAATTTGATCATGTAGTGAGTTCTACTCCTTGTGATAATCTTGATGTAACTAATATAGATGATTTCTTTGGGTTAAATTATGCTCGGCAAAAAATTGTTGCTAGAATTGCTGAGGATATGATATCTATAATCTCACGCTTATTAAAAACATCAGAGCATATTATTATAGTTGACCCATACTTTAGTGACAAACAAAGATGGTGGAATGTATTTATTTCATTACTTAGCGTTAGTGCTAATAACTCTTATAAAAAAAATTTAAAGATAGATGTTATATTTGATGGGAGTAAAGAAAACTCCCCAACGGTGAATTATTTGGCTAATAAGTTGAACTGCGAAAACCTTGTCTTTCCAGACGATTTTAAATTATCAGTAACATTTAAGTCTTTAACTTCTCGCGAGGGTAATGAACGTCTGCATAATAGATATGTTCTTTCTAATGTTGCTGGAGTTTGTTTCATGCATGGTTTAGATGAGGGAGAAGGAACGGATGATGTCTCAATTTTGTCGAAAGAGGGATATAATAAAAGATGGGAACATTACACTACGAATAATGTTTTTGATTTAATAGAAGAGCGTGAAGTTATATGTTAAGTATTTCCCTTACTGTTTTCAATTAAATCCTACAAACTTATTAGGACCCTTTAAAATTTATTCAACACGCCAATAAAAAATCTAATTCTATTAATCTTGACCTGGTCTATCAAAATGATAGACCAGGCTTCTGTTATCTACATTACTTCTAGTGAAATAGCCAACCAATCGTCCCTATAAGGCAGGTTAAATAGTTTTAATTTAGCAAATTTGATAAACAACTCACTCGCCATTACCCCGATTGATCTTCGCATAGTCAAACGGCGTAATCGCTCTCTCCCGATTGGCATCCAGAAAATCTGCCCACCACTGCAGCATCAGCTTGCGCTCATCCAGATGCTCCGCTTTATGGATATACGCTGCCTGCACTGAGTTACGTCCATGTGGCTCATCTGACGTTCAGCCGCTTTATCTCGTGCTGTTCTGGTCTCAATACTTCCATGCCGTTGCAATTACCTCTTAAACCATTCCTTACCATTTTCATGTCTTCGATAAGAAATCTTCATCATGCATGATCGATTTTGTCGATCGATTCGATCGAATTTTCTCTTTTTACCCTGCCTTTTGCATGGTTTTAAAATAGGCAAAATTACTTGTCATTCGTGGAAAATGATGGCGGAGATAACTGAGCTTAAAAAGTTTCTCTTGTCTCCGTCACTTGCCATACCAGCCAGGAAAAGAAGATGTCAGCACAAGAAAAAACAGTACAGATTGATTCTTTTGATGCGAAATTTTTAGATATAAATACATTAAGCAAGCTTATCTATGAACGTAAGAGTTTTGTGATAGAAAATGTTTCCGATGTTAGTGAAACGGTAAAAAGAGTGGAGCATGAAATAGAGAAAAGGAAATTAAGTTGTCGTGTATATACTGAGTACAGGAGCACAGCTTTAGCTGGTTCTTTATGGTCACCAACCGTAATTCTGGGAGTGGCGAGTGCAGTAGCAATAGGTGTTCATAATTTATCTACATGGAACCCCGATTATGAAATCGGTAAGAACTATATTAAACGGAGATTATCGGTAAAATATAAAAAGGCAGAAGTATTGTGATCGGTTACTCCAGTGCCCCTGCCTGTTCGTATTCTGGTGAGGTTGTATACACATAATTTCAGACTGGCGTTCACGTCCTCACTGAGGAAATATATTTATTTTGTGTAGAGTAAAAGTCTGGCTTCCGTAGTGTGGAGGGGGGAGGCTGCCTTAGTCCGTTTTTTAAATATTAAAAATATATATTAAAGTGATGATACAATAACGGAGATAATTGAAATGAAAAAGGTTTTTGCTGTTTCAGTGGTGGGCGCAGCCTGTGTATTTGCAGCAAATGCAGGTGCTGAGGAAGGTAAAAGCGGTTTTTATCTGACCGGTAAAGCCGGTGCCTCTGTGGTGTCACTTTCAGACCAGCGTTTCCTGTCAGGAGATGAAGAAGAAACGTCAAAGTATAAAGGTGGGGATGACCATGACACGGTATTCAGTGGCGGTATCGCAGCCGGTTATGATTTTTATCCGCAGTTCAGTATTCCGGTTCGTACAGAACTGGAGTTTTACGCACGTGGAAAAGCTGATTCGAAGTATAACATAGATAAAGGTAAAGGCATCTGGTCAGATGGTTACTGGCGTGATGACATTAAGAATGAGGTATCACTCAACACTCTGATGCTGAATGCATACTATGACTTCCGGAATGACAGTGCATTCACACCATGGGTATCCGCAGGGATTGGTTACGCCAGGATTCACCAGAAAACAACCGGTATCAGTACCTGGGATTACGGGTATGGATACAGTGGTCGTGAATCGTTGTCACGTTCAGGCTCTGCTGACAACTTCGCATGGAGCCTTGGCGCGGGTGTCCGCTATGACGTCACCCCGGATATCGCTCTGGACCTCAGCTATCGCTATCTTGATGCGGGTGACAGCAGTGTGAGTTACAAGGACGAGTGGGGCGATAAATATAAATCAGAGGTTGATGTTAAAAGTCATGACATCCTGCTTGGTGTGACTTATAACTTCTGACGACACTGCTTCTGAACGATAATTGCGCATATTTCTGCAATTAAGATAATTACGTATTTCTGTAATTAAAAAGGAACACCCTGCAGTAATATTATACTGCAGGGTTGTCTGTTATCTGCTTTACAGGATATTTCTGATTTTTATTATCTTATTCTCTTTATATTAAGATATTTCGATGAGTATCATAAAACTATTTTTTCCGGACAACACACCCCGGATTTTATTGTTTTTATTCTTTTTTGTTGTTTCTGTCATAACCACAATTGCATGCGGATACACTGAGAAGAATACCACCGGGAATGTGTTGCTGCTGTTCTTTCTTCTGCTTCTTGCACACAGAAATACCCTCACATCCATTACAGCGCTGTTATTTCTGTTCTGTTGTGCACTGTATGCGCCTGCCGGTATGACGTACGGTAAAATCAACAACAGTTTTATTGTCGCGTTGTTGCAGACCACGGCTGATGAGGCAGCGGAGTTTACCGGGATGATTCCTGTTTATCATTTTCTGGTCAGTGCCGCGATTCTGGTATTCATGGTGATTTTCTGGCGAACACACCACCGCGGTCACCGTAACTGGCTGGCACTGCTGCTATTCGTATTATGCTCTGTAAACAGCTGGCCGTTGCGGATGGTTAAAGGAACTGTTGTGGGGACAACTGACACATTGCGTGAAATGCAGCGTTATAAACAACTGAGTCAGCACGGGGCTGATAACTGGAAAATCCTGCCGGGTGTGCCGTTGTATGACACGATTGTTATCGTTACTGGTGAGAGTGTGCGCAGGGATTATATGTCGGTATATGGCTATCCCGTGCCAACCACACCGTGGCTGAATACTGCTCCCGGTTTATTTATTGACGGCTATACATCGGCAGCAGCCAGTACCGTACCTTCCCTGAGCCGGACACTGATTTATGACTATGAGCAGAACCCTGATTCCGGCAACAACGTGGTGGCGCTGGCAGCAAAATCAGGATACAGCACATGGTGGATATCCAATCAGGGAAAACTGGGAGAGCATGACACACGCATCTCTGTTATTGCTTCTGATGCGGAGCATACCGTTTTCCTCAAGAAAGGCAGCTTCGCTTCCCGTAAAACGGATGACATGTTGTTGTTACAGGAAACAGAACGTGCGCTGGCGGATACATCCTCGCCGAAGGTGATTTTCCTGCACATGATTGGCTCTCATCCGAATCCGTGTGACCGACTTAACTCCTGGCCGAATCATTACCTGGAGCAGTATCCCCGAAAGATTGCCTGTTACCTCGCCAGCATCAGTAAACTGGATAACTTTCTCGGTCAGCTTGATGGTATCCTTCGCCGGCATTCCCGTCATTTCGCCATGCTTTACTTTTCTGACCATGGACTGTCGGTCAGCGACAGCGCTAATCCTGTTCATCATGATGGTCATGTGCAGGGAGGCTACAGCGTTCCCCTGATTATTACCGCCAGTGACATCACGTCTCATCAGTCCGTCAGCAGAAAAATCAGTGCCCGTCATTTCGCAGGTATTTTTCAGTGGCTGACCGGCATTCGTACTGAAAATATACCGCCATTCAATCCGCTGACAGACGAAGATAATGAACCCGTTATGGTTTTTAACGGGGAGAGGAATGTACCGGCAGACAGTCTGAAACCGCAGCCTCTGATTCTTCCGGACAGAAGATAATCATGTCGGTATGAATGTTATAATTAAGGACCGTGCAATAATAGCCATTCCATTCAGCCATCTTACGCTCGAAAACAATCGATAAGATGGCTACTCACCATTCCTGCTCTAAACCTGACGCCTCTCAAGACTATTATAAATAGCCTCAATCTCACCCTTCAGGTTATCACCGCAATAAACCATTGAGGTATCGTATCGTTCATATCGCGCTTCCCGTGTCGCACTAAACCAGTTGAACGATCCCACGCACAGCAAACCATCATCACCAATAACAATTTTGCTATGAACACGGTTTACCAGCTTTGTAGCAATACCCAGCGCATTCAGTTTCTCCAGCGCCGCTTTAAAGTTTTGCTGCTTCTCTTTTCGCTTCTCAAAATCATTATGTTCAGTGTTGTAGCTTCTGTCAGTGACTATCGTGACGTTAATTCCACGTGAACACGCCGCAATCATGGAATCAAGAAAACCTGTTTGCTCCAGCCTTTGCCAGGTCAGCCATGGAGAAACTATCGTGATGTGTTTACTGGTATTTTCAAATGTCTGATTCAGGAAATTATCATGTTGCTCCACACCATGAAGTGTGTAGATTTTGGTCCCGGAGGTTTTTAAATCCTTACGCTCTTTATAATCAAAAGAGAGCGCATTCTTCTCTGACTCAAAGAGGTATTTTGCCAGTAATCCCCGTGGAGATGAGGCTGGCTGGACCTCAAACAGGTCCATATCGCCGAAGACCAGAAAACTGTCCTTCGCACGGGAGACTGCAACATTCAGCATGCTGTTATCGCTATCAATAAACCCGCCGTCTTCATGTTTTGAATAGACTGGCGAGAATATCACAATCGCTCTTTCCGCTCCCTGAAGAGAGTGCACGGTGCCCACTGTGAGCGACTTTTCATTCGCGCCTGTACTGATACCTTGTTTGCCCAGCGCCTGTTTGATAGTGGATACCTGAGCGCTAAAAGGCGTCACGATACCGACAACTTCATGAAGCGATTTACCGTAATGCGCTTCAATATTTTGTTGGTTCTCTGCCAACCAGACCGCTATCGTTTCAGCCTCAAGCAAATTATATCGACTTCCACTACTTGCCAGCTCTCCTTTACCATCAATATGGAGATACCCCATTGCGGGCATTAAATTGCTCTCTTCACGCCCTCTTTTAGGCAACAACTTACCGTGATAGCAGAGCGTATTACAGTATCCAATAATATTGTCGTAGCACCGGCGGTGTTCATATAGGTACATACCACGAGCCAGTTCGGGATCATATTGATAGCGCGAAGCAAACTGCGCTATTTTCATAACGCTGCCAGATGCGGCACTTTTACCAAGGTCTGCGATTGCCGTATATTTCTCGGTAATCTCTTCTTGCGTACTGCCAGACAGAATTTTTTCCGCCAGCATGTTACCGACATCAATCGCAGGAGCAATACTCCATATTGGCGGGAGCTGCTCCGTATCGCCAATCACTAATGCCTTCTTAGCTAATGCAAACGAGGCAGCAGCCACTTCAGGAAGCACCTGCCCGGCTTCATCGACAATGAGTAAATCGGCAAAATCATACAAATAACTTTTCTCGAATTTACGCTGTCCTTTGTGCTCACTTATCTGCATATTGCCGGGCAGCATATAGCATGTCATCACCACACATGGAGTGAGTTTCATTCGACGTTGCCAACGGGCGGTTACCCCTTTAGCGCCTTTTTTCTTCTTCTCTTCCTGCAGATCATCAATGCTGGCCATATCCATCAGCCAACGACCTTCCCAGTAGTGAGTCGTCAGTAAAAATGCAGGGAAGCGAATCTGCGTATCAGCCAGTTCATCGGCCTGTGAGAAGCTCAGTTCCTCGTCGCCCTCATACCCTAAATTAAGAGCCAGTCTCTGCCACTCCTGAACCGCCTGCTGTTCTTTAAGAATGATTTCATGGGCGGAATCAATCTGCTGCCGGTATGTTGTTTGCTCGCGCTCAGCGGAATTGAGCAGCCCATCAATATTACGTTCGATAGTTTCAGGATCAGACCACTGATTTCCTGCAATCAGCGCACCTAATTTATCTTCGAGAAACAGCTGTATTTGGTACTGTCGCTTACTGCGAACCACCGGGAGCCAGGAAAATAATGAATAGATCAGTGATTCACCGGCGCGATATTTTTTCCATTCCGTTTTAGCACTTTTCAGTAGAGTGATTTTTTGTTCTTGTCCGGAAAGTAATTTATTTAAATTATCGAGATATTGCTCAATGTCGTTAGCAATAAGCTCACGCGCAGCCCGTACCTGGCTTAACGTTTGCCATGTTGCGTTCAGTCTTATCAGTTGCTCGGATTTTGCTGCCAACTGACCATGCAGGAGTTCAATGACCTTTTCAGGGGATGAACAATCTTTTTCAGGAAAGGCTGCCTTAGCCTTCTCCAGATAAAACAGCAGTGCATCCTCTACATACTCTTTTGACTCAACCTGGTTGAAGAAATCTTCAGTTTGATATTTTTTGGCTGCCTCAGCTTTACGAGTGCTTGAGGGAAAATAAGCGCCGAAGCTTTTCAGCTCAGGTAACCATCGTCCGGCCATTGCACCAGTGCCCTGTGAAAAATCTTTCCCGAACGCTTCGATAATGTTCGTTACAGCCTGGTTGTTCGTTGAAGTCGCGATAATTACCGGAGGCTCAGATTTTTCGAGAGCCGCTCTGGCCCACTGCGTGGCGATGATAGAAAGCACCAGCGTGGTTTTTCCGGTTCCCGGAGGTCCATTAACAGCAAGGATATCGCCATGTCTTGCATCCAGAAAATGGCTTAAGGCATCGCGCTGAGCCTTTGCCAGCGGAAACTTATCTCCGGAGTGTCCAAGCCTGTCGCTGAATTTTGCGCCTGGGGCCAGCAAAGACTCTGCAGCATGAACCTCTCGCGAGGCGAAGCGATTGAAGAGCGGCACAACCTTCTTGCAAACAAGCAGGTGATCATAAAGAGAAAGGATATGGAAACAGGCACCGCCAGATTGCGCCGTTTTAACAATATAACCGTGCTCAGCGAGTTCATATTGCTCAGGATTTTTAATCCAGTCGCCGGCAACGTTCTTCAGCAGCCTCTCTGAATCATCCAGATATTGACGCCACTCCTGCTGCAAGGCTGCATATCGTGCTTCCCGTTCTTCATCCGTTTCGGCAGTCTTATCAATGCCGTCATCAAAGTTGATAGAGAACGAGGTATGGATTGTCTTGTATTTGTCATACTGCCCAATCTCACCAATCGAAAATGCTCCTTTTGGCAAAGGTTCAAGCAGGTCTCTGGGAATGGAGGTCGCTGGCGTCGGATATAAAAAACCCTCACGGCTTAGCAAGGCTGGCGTCACTATCGGGGTAACAATATCAGGCGCGCCTGCGGAACGGTCCTTACCATGCTGCAGTAACCGGAAATAAACTTTTGGGCGCAAGATGACATCGACCGTTTCGACATCGTCTTTTTCTCCCTCAAAAAATTTACTGACAATCGCTTCGTCAAGACGTCCCGCCGCTATCCCATGCCAGTGAGTGAAATTTTGGGCGTCTTTCCGTTTAAAACTGCCCTTTCCTGACTCAGCATCCGCAAGCGAGTTGCGCCAGTATGAGGCAAACCCTAAAGCATTTTTATCCATTACCAGTCCTGTGACTCAATGAAATCCATTGATTTATCGAATATAAAATCACCGTATGGACAGCTATTGTCCATATTGAAAAAGTTGGATGCAATGTTTTGTTTATAATTCGATATCAAATGAACTGGTTGTACGAGGTTCAGAACACAAGCTCATTAAACAGTACGTCAGGGCTGTTGATTTCATAACAGTGAATACATTTTTTACCGTTTATAATAATTGCCTGTGTTGGACGGGGATACCAGAGCAGCCGAAAACACCGGGGGTTATTACCTGCTTTCATGGAAACCATATATTCCTGGTGCTAATCACAGTCATAAATAGCCTGAAGAACATGACGAAGGGACTTTAATGGACGCCGGAGTAACTTGCCAGAACATCAATCTTCGTAGGGACTTTAATGGACGCCGGAGTAACTTGCCAGAACATCAATCTTCGTCATCATTTACAAAGAAAAATAATCAGTTAAAGCAGTCCGGGCTGATTGCCCGGACTGCTTACTATTTTAATGGATTGTTAATCTTTGCATATTCAAACGGACTGATACCCTTCTCCCGGTTCGCATCCAGAAAATCGGCCCACCATTGCAACATCAGTCGCCGTTCTTCCAGATGTTCTGCTTTATGGATATACGCAGCACGTACACCATTACGCTCCTGATGGCTCATCTGACGTTCCACAGCATCGCGGGACCACAAACCTGATTCAATCAATGCACTGCACGCCATCGCCCGGAATCCATGGCCACAGACATCCTGGGTTGTGTCATACCCCATCACCCTCAGGGCTTTATTTACAGTATTTTCACTGATTGGTTTACGCGGGTCATGTGCTCCCGTAAAGATCAGACCATTTTCACCAGCCCATGTCTGTAGTTCTGCCAGTATGGCTACAGCCTGTTTGCTGAGTGGCACAAGATGTGGTGTTCGCATCTTGGAGCCCCGGTGTGAGAATTTTACGCCAGGCAGAGGTTCGCGTTCGGCTGGAATAGTCCACATGGCATTGTCAATATCAATTTCAGACCAGCGGGCGTATCTGAGTTCACTGGAACGAATAAAAACCAGTAAATTCAGCATAACTGCCAGTCGGGTGACAGGCTGGCCTTTATAACCGTCAATACGCGACAGAAGTTCAGGCAGGCGTGAAAGATCCAGTGCAGGGCGATGCTGGCGTTTTACCGTGGTCAATGCACCAGCCATATCCAGAGCCGGGTTATATCTGATGATGCCAGACTGTACGGCATAACGCATTACAGCAGATATTCTTTGCTGCAGACGACTGGCGATTTCATAAATTTGTTTAGCTTCTGCAGCACGAACAGGGATAAGCAGGTCCGGGGTACTGAGTGTTGTGATATCCCGGTTGCCGATAAAGGGGAAAACGTGTGTCTCGAGGCTTTTGAGTACTTTATCGCTGTGTGATTGTGCCCATTGTTTATTACTGGCATGCCAGCGTCGTGCAATATGTTCAAAAGAGAGTTGTAAATCAGGGACTACTTTTTTAGCTCTTTTCTGTTCGCAAGGGTCAATCCCCTCCGAAATCAGTTTTCGGGCCTCATCCCGTTTTGTACGAGCTTCGGAGAGAGAAACTTCTGGATACACACCAAGTGCCAGAGTCTTCTCCTTACCCAGAATACGATAACGGAGACGCCAGTAACGGGAACCATTAGGATGAACCAGTAGGAACATGCCAGCCCCGTCAGTGAGTTTATAAGCCTTGTCAGTGGGCTTTGCAGCCCGGATTTTTGCGTCAGTCAGTGCCATAGTATAGCCTTCTGAATGCGTTAAAGAGGGTACAAATTCTGTCGAACTGGGGTATACCCGCAATTATACCCACACAATGGGGTTGATGTGGGGGGAATCTGGTTGAGTTCGGTAGAATTGATTTGTAGGTAGAACGCTTAAATTGTGGCGTTCTGAAACGAAAAACGGACCTCCGTGGAGGTCCGTTTATATGAATTTGGTGCCCGGACTCGGAATCGAACCAAGGACACGGGGATTTTCAATCCCCTGCTCTACCGACTGAGCTATCCGGGCAACGGGGCGCATTAAACCTGATTCGCCTCGTCTCGTCAATCAAATTTCTTCAATTTACTGCAGACTGCACAATCTATCATCACTTTGCCGCTATTGCACGCATTGTCAGGCAAACCAGGCGGTCCAGGCGGCGGAAAGCGGCATTGCCAGAAGGAGTGCTGGAAGCATGTTGACCACCGGGAACATTTTAATGCCACAGATGCGTAATCCGGTTGCCAGCAGCAATAAACCGCCTACGGCGCTGAAGTCTGCCATCATCGACGGTGTGGTCAGCGGTAATATCAGCGCGGCAGCCCACGCCAGCGTTAACTGGATGATCAGTAATGGGATACTAATTACCGACACCGCAATACCCAGCGAGCAGGCGAAGATCATCGCCGTAAAGAAATCAAGAAATGACTTGGCGATTAAAATACTCGGATCGCCGGTCATCCCTTCGTTCATCGCCCCGAAGATCCCGGTGCCGCTGGCGCAAAACAGGACAATAATCGCGACATAATTCTGAATAAAAGATTCATGCGCTGGCTTCTTACGTGAGTGACGAAACAGATTTTGTGCTTTGGTGACTGCTGTATTGACACCTTTCTCCAGCAAACAAATTTCGCCAATTAGAGCGCCAAGTAGCGTAGCTAAAACCATCGCTGGAAGGTTGGCACATTTCACCACCAGTAAAATACCAATCCCCAGCGATGCCAGACCAAAAATAGATGTCATGGAGACGCGGATACGTTCCGGTAAGCGTTGGCTGAGCAGTGCGCCGAGAACGCCACCCAGTAATACTGCACTAGCGTTGATAAAAGGGCCGATGACCACAAGAGTTCCTGTTAACTGTATTGTTTGATTTTCTTATTATGACCGTTTGGTGCCGTCGATGGCTTGTTTGTTCGCAAAGTCCTGGCTTGCACGCTTTAGCGAAAGGTGCCATGATTGCGCGAATTTTCTCCTCTCTGTACGGAGTTTGCCCGATGCACGCCACCTCCTTACATTCTCTCGCTTATCGCCGTTTCGCGCGAAACGTTTCCCTTTCTATGTTACTGCTCATGCGGTGAAGTTAACGCACGCTCACTGCAGGACAACAGTAAAATCAGAGCGTTTCTGCTTTTACTGATGTCTGGCGGTCGGAGCTGGTGACCAGTTTGACCCATATCTCATGGGGCAGGGTTTTCCACCTTGTCCGGTATTCTTACTTCCCCGAAACGGGTTTGCGCTTATGAAATCAATGAATATTGCCGCCAGTAGTGATCTGGTATCCCGACTTTCTTCTCATCGTCGCGTGGTGGCGTTGGGAGATACTGATTTTACGGACGTCGCGGCAGTCGTCATTACCGCTGCGGATAGTCGCAGTGGCATTCTTGCGTTGCTTAAGCGCACCGGTTTTCATCTACCGGTGTTTTTGTATTCCGAACATGCTGTTGAATTACCTGCGGGCGTTACGGCGGTAATCAACGGCAACGAGCAGCAATGGCTGGAGCTGGAATCCGCAGCCTGTCAGTATGAAGAGAATTTGCTGCCACCGTTTTATGACACGCTGACGCAGTACGTTGAGATGGGCAACAGCACCTTTGCTTGCCCTGGACATCAACATGGTGCGTTTTTTAAAAAGCATCCTGCCGGACGCCATTTTTACGATTTCTTTGGTGAGAACGTCTTTCGCGCCGATATGTGTAACGCTGACGTAAAATTGGGCGATCTGCTTATTCATGAAGGATCGGCGAAAGATGCGCAGAAATTCGCAGCCAAAGTCTTTCATGCCGATAAAACCTATTTTGTGCTGAACGGCACATCGGCAGCGAATAAAGTGGTGACGAATGCGCTGTTAACGCGTGGCGATCTGGTGCTCTTCGACCGTAACAACCATAAGTCGAATCATCACGGCGCGCTGATTCAGGCGGGGGCGACGCCGGTCTATCTGGAAGCTTCACGCAACCCGTTTGGTTTCATTGGCGGTATTGATGCGCACTGTTTTAATGAAGAGTATCTGCGCCAGCAAATTCGCGACGTTGCGCCAGAAAAAGCTGAGTTGCCACGCCCGTTTCGCCTGGCGATTATTCAGCTGGGAACCTATGACGGCACTGTCTATAACGCCCGTCAGGTGATCGATACCGTTGGGCATCTGTGTGATTACATTCTGTTTGATTCCGCGTGGGTCGGTTATGAACAATTTATCCCGATGATGGCGGATAGCTCGCCGCTGCTGTTAGAACTTAACGAAAACGATCCGGGGATCTTTGTGACTCAGTCGGTGCACAAACAGCAGGCGGGATTCTCACAGACGTCGCAGATCCATAAAAAAGATAACCATATCCGCGGACAGGCGCGTTTTTGCCCGCATAAGCGGTTGAATAATGCCTTTATGCTCCATGCTTCTACCAGCCCGTTCTACCCGCTGTTTGCCGCGCTGGACGTTAACGCTAAAATTCATGAAGGAGAGAGTGGGCGTCGGCTGTGGGCTGAGTGCGTTGAGTTGGGTATTGAGTCGCGCAAGGCTATTCTTGCGCGCTGTAAGCTGTTCCGCCCGTTTATCCCGCCCGTTGTTGATGGCAAATTGTGGCAGGATTATCCGACATCTGTGTTAGCCAGCGACCGCCGTTTTTTCAGTTTTGAGCCGGGGGCGAAGTGGCACGGCTTTGAAGGATATGCCGCGGATCAGTATTTTGTTGATCCGTGCAAGCTGTTACTCACTACACCAGGTATCAATGCCGAAACTGGCGAATATAGCGACTTTGGCGTTCCGGCGACGATTCTGGCGCACTATCTGCGTGAGAACGGCATTGTGCCGGAGAAGTGCGATCTCAACTCCATTCTGTTCTTATTAACTCCGGCGGAAAGCCACGAGAAGCTGGCACAACTGGTGGCGATGCTGGCGCAATTTGAACAGCATATTGAGGATGACTCGCCGCTGGCTGAGGTGTTGCCGAGCGTTTATAACAAATATCCGGTGCGCTATCGCGACTACACCATGCGCCAGTTGTGTCAGGAGATGCACGATCTGTATGTCAGTTTCGACGTCAAAGACCTACAAAAAGCGATGTTCCGCCAGCAGAGTTTCCCGTCAGTGGTGATGAACCCCCAGGATGCGCATAGCGCTTATATTCGCGGTGAAGTGGAGTTGGTGCGGATTCGTGATGCCGAAGGGCGAATTGCGGCAGAAGGGGCGTTGCCTTATCCACCTGGCGTGCTTTGCGTGGTACCCGGGGAAGTCTGGGGTGGGGCGGTTCAACGTTATTTCCTTGCACTGGAAGAAGGGGTGAATTTGTTGCCGGGATTTTCGCCGGAGCTGCAAGGTGTTTATAGCGAAACCGATGCGGATGGCATGAAACGGTTGTACGGTTATGTGTTGAAGTAAGAATAAAAAAAACGGGTCACCTTCTGGCGACCCGTTTTTCTTTGCGTAATTAGTGGCTAACCGTCTGTGTGCCTGTCGGGACACGAACGTGTTTATATTTGAACATCGCCATGAACGCGAAGGCCAGAACCACGGAGTAACCAGCGAAAATCAACCATACGGTCTGCCAGTCGGTAATGCCGTTTTGGGTGTACATCTCAACAACTTTACCGCTCACGATGCCGCCGAGGATACAGCCGAAGCCGTTAGTCATCATCAGGAACATCCCTTGTGCACTGGCGCGAATTGCCGGGCTAACTTCTTTTTCGACAAACACCGAACCAGAGATGTTGAAGAAGTCGAATGCGCAACCGTAAACGATCATCGACAGTACCAGCAGTACAGTACCGAACGGAGTCGGGTCGCCGTAAGCAAACAGCGCAAAACGCAGGATCCACGCCACAATACTGATCATCATTACGTTCTTAATACCGTAGCGGCTTAAGAAGAACGGGATGGTCAGAATGAACAGGGTTTCAGAGATCTGCGAAATCGACATGATGATTGACGCATGCTGCACAATAAAGCTGCTGGCAAACATCGGATCTTTGTCGAAGCTGTGCAGGAAGGTATTACCGAACATGTTGGTAATCTGCAGTTCCGCGCCCAGCAGCATTGAGAAGATAAAGAAGATTGCCATACGCTTGTTTTTAAACAGCGCGAATGCATCGAGGCCCAGCAGGGTTGTCCAGCTCTGATTCGCTTGCTGTTTAGCAACCGGAATATGCGGCAGAGTCAGGGTAAACAGAACCAGAATGGCGGAAAGTGCTGCGCCAATATACAGCTGCATGTGGCTTAATTCGAAGCCAGACAGGCTCACCACCCACATTGCCATGATAAAGCCGATGGTGCCCCAGATACGGATTGGCGGGAAGTCAGTAACGATATCCATCCCGGCATTTTGCAGGCGATAGTAAGAGATGGTGTTGATTAACCCAAGCGTTGGCATATAAGCAAACGAGTTAATCAATATCACAAGGAACATCGCCTCCGGTGTCGTGACCTGTGCCGCCATGAACAGCGTGATAGCGCCAATGGTGTGGCAAATGGCATATACCCATTTCGCACTTAACCATTTGTCGGCCACAATCCCCAGCAGCGCAGGCATAAATACCGCGGCGATACCCAGTGAGCTATAAACTGCGCCAATAGAAGCACCGTCAAACTTCAGGGTAACAAACATATAGGAGCCGAGGGTCGTCAGCCAACTTCCCCACAGACAGAACTGCAGAAAAGAGAGGATTTTCAGCTGCAGCTTAAGATTCATGTTAATTTCCTCACATCGTGATGCGGATGAGTGTTTGAAAAAGCACATTTGACCGTGCGAGATGATGGGATTCTATCAACTTCGCGGACTGGTTTTTTGTTACCTGTGGCAAATAATTGCAAACATTCCCAATTTGCAAAACGAAATTGTGATGTGGATAACATTTTTGCCCCTGAGCATCGTCAGGGGCGGTTAATGGAATTATCGGCGGCGGTAGGATTTTTGCGCGGTATTCACTTTATAAAGATAACGGCGAGATTCCGCAGAGGGATGGCGGGTCGTCAGCGTCTGATAAACATCGCCCGGCGTCATGGTGTTAATAATATTGGCAGCCTGAATCTTATCATTCGAAAAGACTCGCAGCACGCTGCCTGCGCCGCCGTTATAGGCGGTGATGACGGCATAACGCCGCGATGTTGGGTTATCAATTCCGCCGAGATAAACATTGTTCAGCATCGCCAGATACGCGGTGCCGGTATCAATATTGCTGGCAGGATCAAACAAGAAACTGCGGCTCGGCGTGCCGGATTTCCCCTGCGAGCGGAACACATCTTTCCCGGCAGTATGTTGTACCACCTGCATTAATCCCAGCGCATCGGAACGGCTGACCGCATATGGGTTAAAGGAAGATTCGGTCTGCATAATCGCCAGAATCAGCGACTCATCAACGCCATATTTCCGTGACGCCTGGCGGACCATGCCGAGATATTTGTGCGCACGTTTATCAAGGTGGTTCGGCACCATGTTAATGGTAACGCTGTAGATGATACGCAGCCCGTTGCTGCGGCTCTTCAGACGGTTTTTCAGCAGATAATCCGCGAAGTTGCTCGCGCGACCTTCCCAGCGAATCGGCTGCCCGGTGTTGTCCACCACCTGACCGTAAAGGAAAGGTTCTTTCGAAATCGTAATATCATCAACGTCGGAATAGAGATCGACCGAACTCGGATCGTCACCCATCAGCAACGTTTTGATAATTGCCCGGCGCAAATGCGCGGCAGGTTCTGTCCCGGCGATAGTTTCGATAGTAATCGTACCGTCATCGAAGTTGATGTGGCTGCGGGTCTGATATTGATCGGTGTATTTCACGTAGTCCTTAGGACCGGCGATCACCACCTCTTTGAATCCCCAGATGTTCTCAATATTGTGGGCAAATTGCCCCATCAGAATATCAAAACCGTTGGTATCTTTGACCCAGGCTTCGTTATAGGTATCGCCTTTTTTGGTCGTCGAACAGGAGATGAGCAACGGCGCAATCAAAGCCAGCGCGAGATATTTTTTCATCATTCCGGGTGCGTGTTGTGTTTGTTTTTATGCAAGTTGCCGGAGGCGTGCTCCGGCACTGTTTTTATTTTTTATCTTCCGGCGTATAGCCCTCGATATGCACCTCTTTACCCTCGAACAGGAAGTTGACCATCTCCTGCTCCAGCAGCTTGCGGTGCTCGGCATTCATCATGTTGAGTTTCTTTTCATTAATCAGCATGGTTTGTTTGTGCTGCCACTGCGCCCAGGCTTCTTTGGAGATCTCGTTATAGATGCGTTTTCCCAGCTCGCCGGGGTACAGCTGAAAATCCTGACCTTCTGCTTCACGTTGCAGGAAAGTACAAAAAATCGTTCTGCTCATAAATCATCCTCTTTATCGACTCACGCGCTAAACCGGCGCGCCAGTGCGTAACTGCTGTAACAAACGCTCCACGGGAGCCGCCAGGCCAACTGACGGCGGTTGCGCTAAGTTATACCAGAGCGCATTGCCTTCATCCATGCAGCCGGTGAATGACGACACGGGAAGCCACATAGGCACAATATCTAAGTGGAAATGGCTGAAGGTATGCCGAAACGCGGTCAGCTGCGTCAGGTTATCGGCAGCAATCTGCCGTTGCGCCAGCCACTGCCGCAAACTTTCTTCGTCGGCAAACTGCGGGAAACAGTATAAACCGCCCCACAATCCGCTCGGCGGACGCTGCGCCAGCAATACTTCATCTTCGTGCTGTAACAGGAGAAAGTAGCCGGTGCGCTCCGGCAGCGTCTGTTTCGGTTTTTTGCCCGGATAAAGCGACCAGCTATTGTTGGCGGCGGCAATACATCCGTTTTGTAGCGGACAGAGCGAACATTTCGGTTTCGAGCGCGTACAAATCATCGCACCCAAATCCATCATCGCCTGATTAAACCGTTCCACGCCAACCGCGGGCGTCACCTGCTCGCTCAAACTCCATAATTTATTCTCGACCTCTTTTTTCCCTGGCCAGCCGCTTACAGCATAGCAGCGCGCCAGCACCCGTTTGACGTTACCGTCGAGAATCGGAAAGTGCTTACCCAGAGAAAGCGAGAGAATCGCACCTGCGGTGGAACGCCCGACGCCCGGTAACGCCGCGACTTCTTCAAAGGTTTCCGGGAATTTACCGCCGTGTAAGGTCGCCACTTGTTGTGCCGCTTTATGCAGGTTGCGCGCGCGGGCGTAATAGCCAAGCCCGGTCCACAAGTGGAGAACTTCGTCGAGCGGCGCATTGGCGAGATCGGTCACCGTCGGGAAGCGCGCCATAAAGCGTTCAAAATAGGGGATAACGGTCGCAACCTGAGTTTGTTGCAACATCACTTCTGAGAGCCATACTTTGTAGGGCGTCTTGTCAATTTGCCAGGGCAGCGTTTTCCGCCCGTATTTATCGTACCAGTCCAGAACCTGGGCTGAAAATTGCGACGCTTGCATGGTCACCGAATTCACTGTTGTTGGGGGCAAGATTGCAGCACAGCGACGGCAGGGTGTAAACCGGAACTTTCCGCAGCCACGGCCTTATCATGCTTGCATCCGGCAACTAACTTTGGATAATGCCCGTTTTCAGAACACTTTCACAAGCGACTAAATCTTTATGAAAAACGACGTCATTTCACCGGAATTTGATGAAAACGGCCGCCCACTGCGCCGTATCCGTAGTTTTGTGCGCCGCCAGGGGCGACTGACCAAAGGCCAGGAACATGCGCTGGAAAACTACTGGCCGGTGATGGGCGTTGAGTTCAGCGAAGATATGCTGGATTTCCCCGCGCTTTTTGGCCGTGAAGCGCCGGTGACGCTTGAGATTGGTTTTGGCATGGGGGCATCGCTGGTGGCAATGGCTAAAGATCGCCCCGAGCAGGACTTCCTCGGCATTGAAGTGCATTCACCGGGCGTTGGTGCGTGCCTGGCTTCTGCGCATGAAGAAGGTTTAAGCAACCTGCGAGTGATGTGTCACGATGCGGTTGAAGTGCTGCATAAAATGATTCCTGACAATTCATTGCGCATGGTGCAGCTCTTTTTCCCTGACCCGTGGCACAAAGCGCGCCATAATAAACGCCGTATCGTACAGGTGCCGTTTGCCGAACTGGTAAAAAGCAAACTGCAGCTGGGGGGGGTATTCCATATGGCGACCGACTGGGAACCTTATGCGGAACATATGCTTGAAGTGATGTCTTCTATTGACGGTTATAAAAACCTGTCAGAGAGCAATGATTACGTACCGCGTCCGGCATCACGTCCGGTGACGAAATTTGAACAACGTGGTCATCGTCTTGGTCACGGAGTATGGGACTTAATGTTCGAGAGGGTGAAATAATGGCAAAGAACCGTAGCCGTCGTCTGCGTAAAAAAATGCACATCGACGAATTCCAGGAATTAGGATTTTCGGTGGCATGGCGATTCCCGGAAGGTACATCGGAAGAACAGATTGATAAAACCGTTGATGATTTTATTAACGAGGTTATCGAACCGAACAAACTGGCCTTTGACGGCAGCGGTTATCTGGCCTGGGAAGGTCTGATCTGCATGCAGGAAATCGGCAAATGCACCGAAGAACATCAGGCGATTGTGCGTAAGTGGCTGGAAGAGCGCAAACTGGATGAGGTACGCACCAGCGAACTTTTCGACGTTTGGTGGGACTAAGAAAGCATACGGGCGATGACAAATGCAAAACTGCCTGATGCGCTACGCTTATCAGGCCTGGAAAGATGCACGATCGAGTAGGCGGGATAAGGTGTTTACGCCGCATCCGGCATGGAAAACGCGTACTTTGTTATCAATCTGGGGCCAGCAAATGCTGGCCTGATTTTTTCTTGAGGGAAGACTATGATGCGCAAAATGCTGCTGGCGGCAGCACTTTCAGTGACGGCAATGACCGCTCACGCCGACTACCAGTGCAGCGTCACGCCGCGTGACGATGTGATTGTCAGCCCGCAAACCGTGCAGGTGAAGGGCGAAAACGGCAATCTGGTGATCACGCCAGACGGCAACGTGATGTATAACGGTAAGCAATATTCCCTGAATGCCGCCCAGCGCGAGCAGGCGAAGGATTATCAGGCTGAACTACGCAGCACGCTGCCGTGGATTGATGAAGGCGCGAAAAGCCGCGTCGAAAAAGCCCGTATTGCGCTGGATAAAATTATCGTTCAGGAGATGGGCGAAAGCAGCAAAATGCGCAGCCGTCTGACCAAACTTGATGCGCAGCTGAAAGAGCAGATGAACCGCATTATCGAAACGCGCAGCGATGGCCTGACGTTTCACTATAAAGCCATTGATCAGGTTCGCGCCGAAGGCCAGCAATTAGTGAATCAGGCAATGGGTGGAATTTTACAGGACAGCATTAATGAAATGGGCGCGAAAGCGGTGCTGAAAAGCGGCGGTAACCCATTACAGAATGTGCTGGGAAGCCTGGGGGGGCTGCAATCCTCAATCCAAACCGAGTGGAAAAAGCAGGAAAAAGATTTCCAGCAGTTTGGCAAAGATGTTTGTAGCCGCGTTGTGACTCTGGAAGATAGCCGCAAAGCCCTGGTCGGGAATTTAAAATAATCCTCTATTTTAAGACGGCATAATACTTTTTTATGCCGTTTAATTCTTCGTTTTGTTACCTGCCTCTAACTTTGTAGATCTCCAAAATATATTCACGTTGTAAATTGTTTAACGTCAAATTTCCCATACAGAGCTAAGGGATAATGCGTAGCGTTCACGTAACTGGAGGAATGAAATGGAGTTTTTCAAAAAGACGGCACTTGCCGCACTGGTTATGGGTTTTAGTGGTGCAGCATTGGCATTACCCAATATCACCATTTTAGCAACCGGCGGGACCATTGCCGGTGGTGGTGACTCCGCAACCAAATCTAACTACACAGCGGGTAAAGTTGGCGTAGAAAATCTGGTTAATGCGGTGCCGCAACTGAAGGACATTGCGAACGTTAAAGGCGAGCAGGTAGTGAATATCGGCTCCCAGGACATGAACGATAATGTCTGGCTGACACTGGCGAAAAAAATTAACACCGACTGCGATAAGACCGACGGCTTCGTCATTACCCACGGTACCGACACGATGGAAGAAACTGCTTACTTCCTCGACCTGACGGTGAAATGCGACAAACCGGTGGTGATGGTCGGCGCAATGCGTCCGTCCACGTCTATGAGCGCAGACGGTCCATTCAACCTGTATAACGCGGTAGTGACCGCAGCTGATAAAGCCTCCGCCAACCGTGGCGTGCTGGTAGTGATGAATGACACCGTGCTTGATGGCCGTGACGTCACCAAAACCAACACCACCGACGTAGCGACCTTCAAGTCTGTTAACTACGGTCCTCTGGGTTACATTCACAACGGTAAGATTGACTACCAGCGTACCCCGGCACGTAAGCATACCAGCGACACGCCATTCGATGTCTCTAAGCTGAATGAACTGCCGAAAGTCGGCATTGTTTATAACTACGCTAACGCATCCGATCTTCCGGCTAAAGCACTGGTAGATGCGGGCTATGATGGCATCGTTAGCGCTGGTGTGGGTAACGGCAACCTGTATAAATCTGTGTTCGACACGCTGGCGACCGCCGCGAAAAACGGTACTGCAGTCGTGCGTTCTTCCCGCGTACCGACGGGCGCTACCACTCAGGATGCCGAAGTGGATGATGCGAAATACGGCTTCGTCGCCTCTGGCACGCTGAACCCGCAAAAAGCGCGCGTTCTGCTGCAACTGGCTCTGACGCAAACCAAAGATCCGCAGCAGATCCAGCAGATCTTCAATCAGTACTAATCACCTCGCCCCGGTATCGTGCCGGGGCTTTTTCACTTCAGACTTACGTCCATTGCCAATTTTCATTACCCTAATGATAATCACCGGAATAAATTATTCCGCGTGAGGTTTTTCGGGTGAAAAAGCAATGGATTGTTGGCACGGCACTGCTTATGTTGATGACTGGTAATGCCTGGGCAGATGGCGAACCGCCAACTGAAAATATCTTAAAAGATCAATTCAAAAAGCAGTATCACGGCATTCTCAAGCTTGATGCTATCACCTTAAAAAATCTTGATGCTAAGGGTAATCAGGCCACCTGGTCAGCGGAAGGCGATGTCTCTTCCAGTGACGATCTCTATACCTGGGTCGGTCAGTTGGCAGATTACGAACTGCTCGAACAGACCTGGACGAAAGATAAACCGGTAAAATTCTCGGCGATGTTAACCAGTAAAGGAACGCCCGCGTCTGGCTGGTCGGTGAACTTTTACTCTTTTCAGGCGGCAGCCAGCGATCGTGGGCGGGTGGTCGACGATATCAAAACGAATAATAAATATCTGATCGTGAATAGCGAAGATTTCAATTATCGCTTTAGTCAGCTTGAATCTGCGTTGAATACCCAGAAGAACTCGATTCCTGCGCTGGAAAAGGAAGTGAAAGCGCTTGATAAGCAAATGGTGGCGGCGCAGAAAGCAGCGGATGCATATTGGGGAAAAGATGCAAACGGTAAGCAAATGACCCGCGAAGAAGCCTTTAAAAAAATTCACCAACAGCGTGATGAGTTTAATAAACAGAACGATAGCGAGGCGTTCGCGGTTAAATATGACAAAGAGGTTTATCAACCGGCGATTGCGGCATGTCATAAACAGAGTGAAGAGTGTTATGAAGTGCCGATTCAGCAGAAACGAGATTTCGATATCAACGAACAACGGCGACAGACTTTTCTGCAATCACAAAAACTCAGCCGTAAATTGCAGGATGACTGGGTAACGCTCGAAAAAGGGCAATATCCGTTAACGATGAAAGTTTCAGAAATAAACAGTAAAAAAGTCGCGATTTTGATGAAAATTGACGATATCAACCAAGCTAATGAACGCTGGAAAAAAGATACCGAACAACTGCGGCGCAATGGGGTGATTAAGTAAGTTTGATATAGTGCACGATTTGTAGCAGGATGCGGCGTTGACCCCGCATCCGGCAATCAACGTCTGATGCGACGCTTGCGCGTCTTATCAGACCTACAACCGCTGCCACATGTCGGCTGGATAAGGCGTTCACGCCGCATCCGGCAATACAAGTTTACTCAGCCAGAAAAAGCTCCAGCAGCGAATTTAAAAACAGCTTCCCATGTTCCGTTATCTGCCAGTAATCCGCACATTCGGTGAGATAACCCTGGGCAATCGCCTCGTCTAACTGTGGGCGAATCACATCTTCGCAAAGCCCGGTATACGCACTAAACTCTGCGCGTGGCGCGGCCTCCAGCAAGCGAAAGCGGTTCATAAAGAACTCAAACGGCTTATCTGCGGCTTCGACATCACGCTGGCTTTCCAGATACCTTCCTTGCATAAAACCACGCGGATGACGCGTTTTAGTGGTACGCAGAATGCGCCCATCCGGGAAGGTCACTTTGCCGTGCGCGCCGCAGCCAATACCGATGTAGTCGCCAAAGCGCCAGTAGTTGAGATTGTGCTGGCACTGATAACTGGGTTTGGCGTAAGCGGAAGTTTCATATTGCTGATAACCCGCTGCGGTTAATAACTGATGCCCCTGTTCGAATATATCCCACAGCGCGTCGTCGTCCGGCAGTACCGGCGGGCGTGAACCAAACAGCGTATTAGGTTCGATGGTCAGTTGATACCAGGAAAGATGCGGCGGATTCAGTTCAATGGCCTGGCGTAGATCGCCAAGCGCCTCTTCCAGTGATTGATCCGGTAGTCCATGCATCAAATCGAGGTTAAAGCTACGCAGCCCCAGCCCGCTCGCCAGCTTTGCCGCGCGTTTCGCTTCTTGCGGGCCATGAATACGCCCAAGTCGTTTCAGCTTTTCTTCGCTAAAACTCTGCACACCAATAGAGATGCGGTTCACACCAGCACGCTGATAATCGACAAAGCGATCGGCTTCTACCGTACCAGGGTTCGCTTCCATAGTAATTTCTGCATCCGCTGCCAGCGGCAAACGCGCACGCACGCCGTCCAGCAGCGTTTGCATCGCCGGGCCGGAAAGCAGGCTCGGCGTACCACCGCCAATAAAGATTGTCTTTACTTCACGGCCCTGAGCGTAAGCCACATCATTGTCCAGATCGCAAAGCAGATGCTGAACGTAATCGTCGTGCGGCACTTCTCCTTTCAACGCGTGAGAGTTGAAATCGCAGTACGGGCATTTCTGCACGCACCACGGGATGTGAATGTAGAGACTCAGCGGCGGTAATTTAACCATTACGTAAAGCGTCCAACAGCAGTTTCAATGCCTGACCACGGTGGGAAATGGCGCTCTTTTCTTCGCGGGTCAGTTCGGCAGCGGTTTTCCCTTCGGAAGGTACGAAGAAGATTGGATCATAACCAAAGCCACCAGTGCCCGCTGGTTCACGAGTAATCACGCCCGGCCAGCTACCGTGGCACACCAGCGGAGTCGGATCTTCCGCGTGACGCAGATATACCAGCACGCAGTGGAAACGCGCCTGACGTTGGTCGTCCGGTACGTCTTTCAGTGTTTCCAGTAGTTTTTGCAGATTCTTTAGATCGGTCGCGTCTTCACCGGAATAACGCGCGGAGTAAATGCCCGGCGCGCCGCCAAGCACATCTACCGCCAGACCAGAGTCGTCGGCAATTGCCGGTAAACCGGTCACTTTTGCCGCATGGCGCGCTTTCAGAATCGCGTTTTCGATAAAGGTCAGGCCGGTTTCTTCAGCGGAATCTACGCCGAGGTCTGTTTGGGCCACGATATCAAGACCGAAGTCGCTAAGCAGCGACGCCAGCTCACGCACTTTACCGGCATTGCCGGTTGCGAGGACAACTTTTTGCATAGGATACCTAATTAATTAACGCCGCGATTTCTGGCGGGATTTGTTGCGGATTAATGATTTTAATTTGTTTGTGGCGGCCAAGTTCGCCTTTTTCAATCACCACCTGGCTTTTGGCAACCCGGAATTGCTTACCGAGAAACTTCACCAGATGACTGTTGGCCTGGCCGTCAACCGGCGGCGCGGTAATGGCGACTTTAACTTCGTCGCCATGTAAACCGACAATAGAATCACGGCTGGCTTTCGGCTGAATATAGAGCCGTAAAACCAGACCGTCATCATTAACTGTTACGGCACTCATAACGCCATCCACAGCCCCGGCAGCAGCATGTTTCCGGTTGCCTGTAATACTTCTGCGACACCCATATTGATGACATACAGCAGCAGAACGAGGATCATCGGCGAGAAATCAATCCCACCCATTGCCGGTAGCAGGCGGCGAATCGGGCGCAGCAGCGGATCGGCCAGCTGAATCAGCACGTATTCAATCGGACTACGACCCTGGCTTACCCAGCTCATAATCGCCATCACCAGCAGGACCCAGAAAATCAGCAAGCCGATGGTTTTCAGCAGAATCAGTAAACCGGCAATCCAGATGATTGGCAGGAAGGTCACCACTTTAAACAGCACAATGGCTTTGATAAAACTGAGAATATAGGCAACCAGCAGCGAGGCGCTGTCAATGGGACCCATTGCCGGAATAACGCGGCGCAGTGGCCCGATAATTGGCTGCGTTACCTTCACTACAAACTGTGAGAAGGGGTTGTAAAAATCACAATGAGCCCACTGCATCCAGATGCGTAATAACAGCACCATGGTATACAGCTCAATGACCGTTGAAAGCAGGAAAGTCAACGTATTCATGGCGTTCCTTTAATTCCTTATTTTTTAGAGTAATCACGCGCACCAAAAATTGCAGTGCCGATACGAACCATCGTGCTACCTGCCGCAATGGCGGCTTCCATATCGTCCGACATTCCCAGAGAGAGCGTGTCGATATGCGGGTAGCGCGTTTTCAGTCCGGCAAATGCTACAGCCATTTGGCGTGCAACTTCAAACTGCCTTACATATTCTGACTCAGGCGCAGGGATTGCCATCAGCCCGCGCAGACGTAAACGCGGTAGTTCAGCGACCGCCGCTGCCAGCTCGTCCAGTTCTGCCAGTTGAATCCCGGACTTACTGTTTTCATCACTAATATTAATTTGAATCAGTACGTTAAGAGGGGGAAGTTCTGCCGGGCGCTGATCGTTGAGGCGGGTAGCAATGCGCAAACGGTCGATGGTATGACACCAGTCGAAATGCTCTGCCACCAGGCGGCTTTTATTAGACTGCAACGGGCCAATAAAATGCCATTCTAATCCTGTTACGCCCAGTTCCTGAAAGTGGCGAATTTTATCTACCCCTTCCTGAACGTAGTTTTCACCAAATTGACGCTGCCCGGCATCAATGGCTTCTGCGATGGCGCTCGCAGGTTTTGTTTTACTGACTGCAAGCAGCGTAATTTCTTCTGGAGAACGGCCGCAACGCGTTGCAGCCGCTGAGATTTTGTCCCGGACCTGTGCCAGGTTATGCGCAATATCGTTCATTTTCCGAGGATCTTAGTATGAATATGGAAGAAATTGTGGCCCTTAGTGTAAAGCATAACGTCTCGGATCTACACCTGTGCAGCGCCTGGCCCGCACGATGGCGCATTCGTGGCAGAATGGAAGCTGCGCCGTTTGATGCGCCGGACGTCGAAGAGCTACTGCGGGAGTGGCTGGATGACGATCAGCGGGCAATATTGCTGGAAAATGGCCAGCTGGATTTTGCCGTGTCGCTGGCGGAAAACCAGCGGTTGCGTGGCAGTGCGTTCGCGCAACGGCAAGGTATTTCTCTGGCATTACGGTTGTTACCTTCGCACTGTCCACAGCTCGAACAGCTTGGTGCGCCACCGGTATTGCCGGAATTACTCAAGAGCGAGAATGGCCTGATTCTGGTGACGGGGGCGACGGGGAGCGGCAAATCTACCACGCTGGCGGCGATGGTTGGCTATCTTAATCAACATGCCGATGCGCATATTCTGACGCTGGAAGATCCTGTGGAATATCTCTATGCCAGCCAGCGATGTTTGATCCAGCAGCGGGAAATTGGTTTGCACTGTATGACTTTCGCATCGGGGTTGCGGGCTGCATTGCGGGAAGATCCTGATGTGATTTTGCTCGGAGAGCTACGTGACAGTGAGACAATCCGTCTGGCGCTAACGGCGGCAGAAACCGGGCATCTGGTGCTGGCAACCTTACATACGCGTGGTGCCGCGCAGGCAGTTGAGCGACTGGTGGATTCATTTCCGGCGCAGGAAAAAGATCCCGTACGTAATCAACTGGCAGGTAGTTTACGGGCCGTGTTGTCACAAAAGCTGGAAGTGGATAAACAGGAAGGATGCGTGGCGCTGTTTGAATTATTGATTAACACTCCCGCGGTGGGGAATTTGATTCGCGAAGGGAAAACCCACCAGTTACCGCATGTTATTCAAACCGGGCAGCAGGTGGGGATGATAACGTTTCAGCAGAGTTTTCAGCAGCGAGTGGGGGAAGGGCGTTTGTGACGTTGCCATGCCCGATGTGCAAGCTTATCGGGCCTACAAAGGCAATAAACGTCTGATGCGACGCTTGCGCGTCTTATCAGACCTACAACCGCTGCCACATGTAGGCCGGATAAGGCGTAAGGCGCGATGATATTATACACTCCAGCAGGCGTTTAAATCGCTTTAATATCCCTGCTCGAAATAGCTTTCGAGAATAATAACCGCAGAGGCAGAGTCGACTTTGCCTTTATTTAGCGCCCGATAGCCGCCCTGTTCAAACAGACCGGAACGGGCTTCCACGGTGCTAAGACGTTCGTCATGGAGCTTTACTTCAACACCGAAACGACCATGAATACGGTTGGCAAATTTACGCGCTCTGGCAGTCAATGGTTGCTCGGTGCCGTCCATATTCAGCGGCAAACCGACGATGATTTCGTCCGGCTGCCACTCTTTCAGTAAACGCTCGATAATGTTCCAGTCCGGCGTACCGTCCTGTGCTTTAATTGCAGGCAAAGGGCGAGCGGTGCCGGTAATGCGTTGGCCGACCGCTACACCAATGCTTTTGGTACCGAAGTCGAAGGCGAGTAAGGTTCCACTCATCAGGCGTGCCCTGCCACACCAGGCATGGTGAGAATATCCACACCAATCAGTTTTGCCGCCTCGCGCCAGCGGTCGGCAATCGGTGTTTTGAACAGAATATTCAGATCCGCCGGGGCCGTTAGCCACGCGTTATCGAGAATTTCTTGTTCCAGTTGACCTTTTTCCCAGGAGGCATAACCCAGAGCCACCAATACGTCAGACGGTTGTTTATCGGTGCCGAGCGTTTCCAGCACATCGCGGGAAGTGGTCATCACTGTGTTGTCTGAAATGCGAATGCTGGAAGCAAAATTGGAGGGCGGAGTATGCAAAATAAACCCGCGATCTTCAGCCAGCGGACCGCCGAGCATAACCGGTTTATCCAGACGGATTGATTCATCACGCGGCTCCGGCGTGATCTTCAGCTTTTCCAGAATCCCTTCAATTTTGAGATTTTCCAGCGGCTTGTTGACGATGATCCCCATTGCACCATTGGTATTATGTTCGCAAATGTAGACCACGGAACGACGGAAAATCGGATCCTGGAGAGCAGGCATGGCAATAAGAAAGTGATGCTGTAAATTCATTGTCAGAGGTTCTGTTTCCTGGTTCAAAAAAGCAACAGCGCCCAGTATGCGTGGAAAGAAGGGCGCTGTCACTCAGAGTCTCAACGAGATCCTTCTCGCTAAGGTGGGTTACTGCTGCTGTAAACGTGCTTCGATGGCATCCATTAACATTCCGGTGATCGACACCGGAAACTCTGCTTCAATCTCACGAATACAGGTTGGGCTGGTGACGTTAATTTCAGTCAGACGGTCGCCGATGATATCCAGACCAACAAAAATCAGCCCTTTTTCTTTCAGCGTCGGCCCGATCTGACGGGCGATTTTCCAGTCACTTTCCGTCAGCGGACGAGGTTCACCGCGTCCACCGGCAGCCAGATTGCCACGGGTTTCGCCCCCCTGCGGAATACGCGCCAGGCAGTACGGTACCGGCTCGCCATCCACCACCAGCACGCGTTTGTCGCCATCTTTAATGGCTGGCAGGTAATTTTGCGCCATGCAGTAGCGAGTGCCATGCTCACTCAGGGTTTCGGCAATCACGCCGAGGTTTGGATCGCCTTCTTTCACGCGGAAAATCGACGCGCCGCCCATACCGTCCAGCGGCTTAAGAATGATGTCGCTGTGTTTCTCCCAGAACGCTTTTAGCTGCGCTTTATTGCGCGTAACCAGCGTTTCTGGCGTTAAGTCAGAGAACCAGGCGGTAAACAGTTTCTCGTTACAGTCGCGCAGGCTCTGCGGCTTGTTAACGATCAGCGTCCCTTTCTCTTCGGCACGTTCCAGAATATAGGTCGCGTAGATAAACTCGGTATCAAACGGCGGGTCTTTACGCATCAGGATCACATCGAGATCGGCCAGCGGCAGATCCTGTTCACCGACGAATGAAAACCACTCTTCGTAGTTCTGCTTCACGTTCAGCGTGCGGGTATGGGCGCGGGCTTCGCCATTGATCAGATACAGATCGCCCATCTCCATATAGTGAAGTTCGTAACCACGACGCTGTGCTTCCAGCAACATAGCGAAACTGGAATCTTTCTTGATGTTGATGTTTGCGATGGGGTCCATCACGATGCCGAGCTTGATCATTATTCTTCTCCGTTAGCCCAAATCGCCAAATCGTACTTGTAGCGCGGTAATGGCGGTGAGCGCAGTTGTCTCTGTACGCAAAACGCGAGGTCCCAACAGGATATCAGTAAATTGATAGCGGGCAGTCATGGCAATTTCATCTGCCGATAAACCGCCTTCCGGGCCAATCAGCAGGCGGACGCGTTCAACCGGTAACGGCAACGTATTGATGCTGTTACTGGCGCGCGGGTGAAGATTCAGTTTCAGTCCTTCATCCTGCTCTGCACACCAGGCTTCCAGATCCATCGCTGGGCGGATTTCCGGCACCCGGTTACGACCACACTGCTCACAGGCAGCAATTGCAATCTTCTGCCACTGCTGGAGCTTCTTGTTCAGACGTTCACTATCCAGTTTAACGCCGCAGCGCTCAGAAAAAAGTGGCGTAATGAGGCTTACACCGAGTTCGATCGATTTCTGGATCGTAAATTCCATTTTTTCACCACGCGACATCACCTGACCGAGGTGAATATGCAGCGGAGATTCGCGATCGTCGATCTTGCCTTCCAGCACCTTCACTTCCACGCTTTTTTTGCTGGCGCTGGTAATTTCGGCGTCAAAGACCTGGTTGCTACCGTCAAACAATTGCAACGCCTGCCCCGGCCCCATGCGCAGTACGCGCCCGATATGGTTGGCGGCATCTTCGCAAAGCGCGATGTGAGAATGGCTGGTCAGTGGTTCAGGATGATAAATGCGGGGGATACGCATAGTTAAAAATCCGCGTCGTCTCCCCACGCGGTTGTACGCGTGGGGTAGGGGTTAACAAAAAGAGTCCCGCTAGTGTAGGTTAGCTCTTTCGCGCCTGGCAAGCGCGTTGCACATACGGGTTATGATTGCCTTGCACCTTCGCGATGCGTTCATCGCGCTCGCACTCCCAGTCGGTAACCGGATACATCTTGTTCCATGCGTTGAACAGCTGCGTTTGCTGGCGAGAGAGTGTCAGGTTGTATTGGTCGCGCATATAGAAGTAGGTGCGCGCAATGGCACCGCGTGCACGCGCTGGTGGTTCGGCAGCTTTTTCTTTGAAATCGACCTTCATGGCGCATTGACCGTACTGGCCTTCGCCGCCATTCCACTGGCTGTACATAAAGTTGCCGCGATCGCCATTCACCTCACCGACTGACGGCTGCAGGTTATGCATATCGCTTTCCATCTTGCGATAGACCGGATCTTTAGCGCAGTTTTTACGTCCACCGTCCTGCCAGCACTGGCGCTGGTGACCGAACTGCCAGGCGGGAACGACGTGTTCCCACTCTACGCGGCTGGCTCGGTTTTCATTTTTGCGCACCTGATAGCCGCACGATTGCAGATCAACAACGCCTTTTTTGCCCTGCCAGTTAATTTTACATCCGCAATAAAACGTACCGGGCGCGTCAGCGTGGACTTTTACCGCCGCGGCTTTCGCCTGAGAAAAACTATTGATACCTTCGGCCAACGCCGGGCCGGAAAATGCTGCGCTCAGTACCACCGCAGCAATAGACAAATAACGGTACATCACTTACTCCGTGTTAAAACGAGCCAGCAACGTAGCGAAAGTTGTTTTGGTATGCAATCAGCCAGATCAGGAAAGTTCCTGATAGTTCAGATGGTTATTTCGCAACCAGCTGTTCACCGCAGTGAACACAGCGATAGACGGCCTCGCCACGAACTACGCGATTATGGCGGCGTACGGTAAGCTGATGCTCCTGGCACTTGCAGCGGTAGGGGAAGGTGTTGCGACGCACGGATTGCAGTTCGAACTGATGCGTACGACGGGCGGGAACGCCCAGCACGCTTTCCATCATCCACTTCCACTCTTTGCCATGTGGCGCTACGCGGCCGAAATGTTTCCATACCAGCAAATGTGCCAGTTCGTGCGGTACCACTTCTTCAATAAAAGCTTCACTGTTTTCCAACAGCAAAACGGGATTGAGGCGGATTTCATAGCTTTCCAGCCAGGCTGTTCCGGCGGAGGTTCCGCGCTGGGTGTAAGAGAGTTTTGGCTCCGGGTAGTTACGCCCTAGCTTCAGGTTGGCCTGGGCGAGTTTTTCCCGCAGGCGGCGCATAACGGCCTGCTGGATGGCGATAGGGAGACGGGATGTTTTCATAGCGGCAGAGGATAGAGCGAAGAAAAGATGACTGCAAGAGGTGGCTTCCTCCGCGATGGGAGGAAGCCTGAGGAGATTAATCGTGAGCGCCGATTTCGCGCAGTTTACGACCTTTCATCAGATTACGTTCAATATGTTCCAGCGAAACGTGTTTGGTTTCCGGTACCAGCCACAATGTCAGCAGGATAAACAGTACGTTCAGAGCCGCATACACCCAGAAGGTGTTGGCGTTACCCAGCGTGTTGAGCATGGTCAGGAACGTTGCGCCAACGATCATGTTGGCAATCCAGTTGGTGGCGGTGGAGCAGGTGATGCCAAAATCGCGGCCTTTCAGCGGCTGAATTTCGGAGCACAGTACCCAAATCAGCGGACCGGCACTCATGGCAAAACCGACAATAAACATCAGCAGCATGGCGATGGCGAAATACTGCGCTGACGGAGAGTGAATACCGATATGCATCATTGTACCGAGTACGCCCATGCCAGCAGCCATCACCAGGAAGCCCAGCGTTAGCGTTGGTTTACGTCCCCAGCGGTCAACAAGGCCGATTGCGATAAAGGTGGCAAGTACGTTGGTCAGGCCGACAATCACGGTCCCCCACATTTGCTCGGTAGTGTTGGTATAACCCGCCAGTTCGAAGATTTTCGGCGCGTAATACATGATGACGTTCATCCCGGTGAATTGCTGCATTACCTGCAACAGTACGCCAAGGAACACCGCGCGGCGGAAGTTGCTGTTCTCTTTAAACAGCGCCCAGCCACTCTGTTTAACCTGCAAACTTTCACGGATTTCATCCAGTTCGCGTTTCGCTTCCGCGCTGGTGTCACGCAGGCGTAGCAGCACGCGTTCGGCATCAACAAAACGGCGCTTGGCGGCAAACCAACGTGGGCTGTCTGGCAGGAAGAAGACACCAATCAGCAGCAAAATTGCCGGGATGATAATCACACCCAGCATCCAGCGCCATGCACCGGTGTAGCTGAAGGCGGTATCAGAAAGATAAGCACCGAGGATCCCGATAGTGATCATCAACTGATACATCGAGATCATACTGCCGCGAATTTTTTCCGGCGCAATTTCTGACAGGTACAGTGGTGCGGTATAAGAGGCCACACCCACCGCCAGCCCCAGCAGAACGCGGGAAAGAATCAGTACTTCAACGTTTGGCGCAGCCGCAGAGAACAGCGAACCGGCAACAAACAAAATTGCGCCGATCATCAGGCTCTTTTTGCGCCCGAGTTTAAAGGAGAGCCAGCCGCTGCCCACCGCACCGACTGCCGCACCGAACATCATGGAGCTTACGACCCATTCTTGCGTGTGCGAAGTAATCTGGAATTCATCTGCAATAAACGGCAGTGCGCCAGCAATTACACCGATATCCAGGCCAAAGAGTAATCCCGCCAGAGCGGCAAGGAAGCAGACGAAAAAAGTCATTGCCTTGTTTGACCGCCCCTGTTTTTTAGCGTCAGGCATGATGCCCTCCAATATGGTTATTTTTTATTGTGAATTAAGATAGGTGAGTACGACGTAAAAAGATGTGAAGCAAATCACATCAGTGTAATCGCTTACACTAACATTTATCTTAGTTATGGTTTAAGTGCATGAAAATAATTGAGTTATATCATCATAGATTAAACGCTGTTATCTGCAATTAAGACTTTACTGAAAAGAAATGTAACAACTGTGAAAACTGAATAATAATATGAAAATATTACAAATATTTGGCTGGTGTTATTGGTGTAATCGGTTTCAGTAGTGATGATAATTTGCGATAAAACGTGTTGAGGAAGAATGATGTTATTGTGCGGGCAGCTTTTTGCCGGATGCGGCGTGAATGCCTATCCACCGCGGTGAGGTAAAAGAAAAAGGCCAGCGCGAGGCTGGCCTTTGAAAGCAGGTGAAGAAAGATTACTTCAGACCGGCAGCATCGCGCAGCAGCTGCGCTTTGTCGGTTTTTTCCCACGGGAAATGTTCACGACCAAAGTGACCGTATGCTGCGGTTTCTTTGTAGATCGGGTGCAGCAGATCCAGCATCTGAATCAGACCGTATGGGCGCAGGTCGAAGAACTCACGTACCAGCAGAGTCAGTTGTTCAGAAGGCACTTTCTCGGTACCGAAAGTTTCTACCATGATGGAGGTCGGTTCAGCCACGCCGATTGCGTAGGAAACCTGAATTTCACAACGATCGGCCAGGCCAGCAGCAACGATGTTTTTTGCAACATAACGTGCTGCGTACGCAGCGGAACGGTCCACTTTTGATGGATCTTTACCAGAGAATGCTCCGCCACCGTGACGTGCCATGCCGCCGTAGGTATCAACGATAATTTTACGACCAGTCAGACCGCAGTCACCCATCGGGCCACCGATAACAAAACGACCGGTCGGGTTGATGAAGAATTTGGTGGCAGAAGTCAGCCATTCAGCGGGCAGAATCGGCTTGATGATCTCTTCCATTACCGCTTCTTGCAGCGATTTCTGGTCGATCTCTTCAGAGTGCTGAGTGGAAAGCACGACAGCATCGATACCAACGATTTTGCCGTCGTCATACTGGAAAGTCACCTGGCTTTTCGCGTCCGGGCGCAGCCACGGCAGAGTGCCGTTTTTACGCACTTCAGCCTGACGCTGCACCAGACGGTGTGCATAGGTGATAGGTGCTGGCATCAGCACGTCGGTTTCATTAGTTGCGTAGCCAAACATCAGACCCTGGTCACCCGCGCCCTGTTCCAGCGGATCGGCACGGTCAACGCCCTGGTTGATGTCAGGAGACTGTTTGCCGATAGCGCTCAGAACCGCACAGGAGTTAGCGTCAAAGCCCATGTCGGAATGCACATAGCCAATTTCGCGAACGGTGTTACGGGTGATCTCTTCGATGTCTACCCAGGCGCTGGTGGTGATTTCGCCGCCAACTAAAACCATGCCGGTTTTTACGTAGGTTTCGCAAGCAACGCGTGCTTTCGGATCCTGTTCGAGGATCGCGTCTAAAACGGCATCAGAGATTTGGTCAGCAATTTTGTCAGGATGCCCTTCAGAGACGGACTCGGACGTAAAAAGGTGTTTTGCCATATTTAATATCACCTAAAGAGAATTTGGTTAGCTCAAACTGTTGTGTGGATTTTCTGTGGTAGCGGATCCTACCACGACTCTGCAAGTTAAAAACACTGGCAGTCTGAGTGTTAATCGGTATGGATGGATTAACATCTGGATGGCTATTTTAGGTCAATTCTTCACCCGATTTCCACTTTTTTTTGAATCGTGTCTCATTCTGTTAAAAACGTGGCTGGAAATTTTTCCTGACAATGCCGGCATTCTGCGTATTTATCTTTTGCAATTTTCTGCCATTGTGGGGTATAAAACGCGGCGCGCGGCTTAAATAAAAAGCACACGACGTTTCTTTCGTGTTGCCACTTCCAGCCGGGTTGAAATCAGAGTTTTGGCTTGTGGGTTCGTCTTAACAGGCGGCCGTGGAGGTGATACGAAATAATGAACCGTTGTCTGCTGCTTAACCTGTCTCACCGTTCTGGTGAAGATTCGTTCCCCGCACTCTGCATCTCTGCTTTGCATACCTGCCGATGTTATACCCATCTCGGCGCTTCTCAGGATTCAAGAGCTGGTTACAGTTACTGAGGACTGAACAAGGGCGCTCTTGTAAAAACAAGAGTTTTCTCGTGGTTTCGCCGAACTGTCACACTTACGTTCGGTTATGTGCTTAATAATGTTATGAAAAAGAAACCGGTTGCGCAGTTGGAGCGTCAGCATTCACTGCTGGAAAATCCATGTGCTTATGGGTTGTTATCGCAGTTCCAGGCTGCGATAGTCGTTAACTGTTTTACACTTAATAAAATAATTTGAGGTTCGCTATGTCTGACGACATGTCTATGGGTTTGCCTTCGTCAGCGGGCGAACACGGTGTACTACGCTCCATGCAGGAGGTTGCAATGAGCTCCCAGGAAGCCAGCAAGATGCTGCGTACTTACAATATTGCCTGGTGGGGCAATAACTACTATGACGTTAACGAGCTGGGCCACATCAGCGTGTGCCCGGACCCGGACGTCCCGGAAGCTCGCGTCGATCTCGCGCAGTTAGTGAAAACTCGTGAAGCACAGGGTCAGCGTCTGCCTGCACTGTTCTGTTTCCCACAGATCCTGCAGCACCGTTTGCGTTCCATTAACGCCGCGTTCAAACGTGCGCGGGAATCCTACGGCTATAACGGCGATTACTTCCTTGTTTATCCGATCAAAGTTAACCAGCACCGCCGCGTGATTGAGTCCCTGATTCATTCTGGCGAACCGTTGGGGCTGGAAGCAGGCTCGAAAGCAGAGTTGATGGCGGTGCTGGCGCATGCTGGCATGACCCGTAGCGTCATCGTCTGCAACGGTTATAAAGACCGCGAATATATCCGCCTGGCATTAATTGGCGAGAAGATGGGGCACAAGGTCTATCTGGTCATTGAGAAGATGTCAGAAATCGCCATTGTGCTGGATGAAGCAGAACGTCTGAATGTCGTTCCTCGTCTGGGCGTGCGTGCACGTCTGGCTTCGCAGGGCTCGGGTAAATGGCAGTCCTCCGGCGGGGAAAAATCGAAGTTCGGCCTGGCTGCGACTCAGGTACTGCAACTTGTTGAAACCCTGCGTGAAGCCGGGCGTCTCGACAGCCTGCAACTGCTGCACTTCCACCTCGGTTCGCAGATGGCGAATATTCGCGATATCGCGACAGGCGTTCGTGAATCCGCGCGTTTCTATGTGGAACTGCACAAGCTGGGCGTCAATATTCAGTGCTTCGACGTCGGCGGCGGTCTGGGCGTGGACTATGAAGGCACCCGTTCGCAGTCCGACTGTTCGGTGAACTACGGCCTCAATGAATATGCCAACAACATCATCTGGGCGATTGGTGATGCGTGTGAAGAAAACGGTCTGCCGCATCCGACGGTAATCACCGAATCGGGTCGTGCGGTGACTGCGCATCACACCGTGCTGGTATCTAATATCATCGGCGTGGAACGTAACGAATACACGGTGCCGACCGCGCCTGCAGAAGATGCGCCGCGCGCGCTGCAAAGCATGTGGGAAACCTGGCAGGAGATGCACGAACCGGGAACTCGCCGTTCTCTGCGTGAATGGTTACACGACAGTCAGATGGATCTGCACGACATTCATATCGGCTACTCTTCCGGCACCTTTAGCCTGCAAGAACGTGCATGGGCAGAACAACTCTATCTGAGCATGTGCCATGAAGTGCAGAAGCAACTGGATCCGCAAAACCGTGCTCATCGTCCGATTATCGACGAGCTGCAGGAACGTATGGCGGACAAAATGTACGTCAACTTCTCGCTGTTCCAGTCGATGCCGGATGCGTGGGGGATCGACCAGTTGTTCCCGGTTCTGCCGCTGGAAGGGTTGGATCAAGTGCCGGAACGTCGCGCTGTGCTGCTGGATATTACCTGTGACTCTGACGGTGCTATCGACCACTATATTGATGGTGATGGTATTGCCACGACAATGCCAATGCCGGAGTACGATCCAGAGAATCCGCCGATGCTCGGTTTCTTTATGGTCGGCGCATATCAGGAGATCCTCGGCAATATGCACAACCTGTTCGGTGATACCGAAGCGGTTGACGTGTTCGTGTTCCCTGACGGTAGCGTAGAAGTAGAACTGTCTGACGAAGGCGATACCGTGGCGGACATGCTGCAATATGTACAACTCGATCCGAAAACGCTGTTAACCCAGTTCCGCGATCAAGTGAAGAAAACCGATCTTGATGCTGAACTGCAACAACAGTTCCTTGAAGAGTTCGAGGCAGGTTTGTACGGTTATACCTATCTTGAAGATGAATAATTAAGATTATTCCGCTGGCGGGTCGATTTATTTACGTAAATCGGCCCGCTTTCTTTTTATATATTCTTAAAAATAATCTCGCTGCTTTTCTTATTAAATAATCTCCCTACAATCGCTGCATTAATTAAATGCAGAGGGAACGGTTATGAAAAAATGGAAAGTACGTAGCGCGTTGGTGGCATTAATCGTGCTGCTGGCCGGTTGTTCCAGTAATGCGCAGTATAATAGCAGTGCATCGGGCAATGTCGGCACTGCCTGGGGTGGGGATGTGCACTCAACGGTTCAGGGCGTATCTGCTGAGCGAGCCTGGCGCGATCCGGCAGAGATGATCGTTATTAGTTATTCGACTAATGTTCCTTCCGGCTACGACCGCGTTTATAGCATTCGTATTAACGAACTGGAATATGCTATTCGCGATGGTAATTTTAATTCTCTACCTATTACGCGGGTTTATGATTCATCCAATAATGAACCACGCTATATTGTCCATGCCAGAGTCGGAATGAATTATCAATTATATGTCCGTAATTACAGTCGTAACACCAACTACGAGATCGTTGCTACGGTTGATGGCATGGATGTGCTGAACGGCAAGCAAGGTTCGCTGAATAACAACGGCTATATTGTGAATGCCGGAGATTCGTTAGCGATTAAAGGATTCCGCAAAGATAAACATACCGAAGCGGCTTTTCAGTTCGCCAACGTTGCTGATTCCTACGCAGCCAATTCGGCGCAAGGCGATGTGCGTAATACCGGGGTAATCGGCTTTGCCGCCTTTGAATTACAAGGCCCGGCGCAAAACGCGCTGCCGCCGTGCTCTGGACAAGCCTTTCCGGCAGATAACAATGGCTATGCGCCGCCACCGTGTCGGAAATAGCAACCTCGCTTGATGCCTCGCCCATTTAAGGCGATAATTAGCACAAACTTGTGTTTCGCAAATCCAACCCTTCCTCGTCGGGCCTAACGACGCGGAAGGGTTTTTTTATATCGACTTTGTAATAGGAGTCCATCCATGAGCACCTTAGGTCATCAATACGATAACTCACTGGTTTCCAACGCCTTTGGTTTTTTACGCCTGCCGATGAACTTCCAGCCGTATGACAGCGATGCCGACTGGGTGATCACCGGCGTGCCGTTCGACATGGCCACCTCTGGCCGTGCCGGTGGTCGTCACGGTCCGGCAGCGATCCGTCAGGTTTCGACGAATCTGGCCTGGGAACACAACCGCTTCCCGTGGAATTTCGACATGCGTGAGCGCCTGAACGTCGTGGACTGCGGTGATCTGGTATATGCCTTCGGCGATGCCCGTGAGATGAGCGAAAAACTGCAGGCACACGCCGAGAAGTTGCTGGCTGCCGGTAAGCGTATGCTCTCTTTCGGTGGTGACCACTTTGTTACGCTGCCGCTGCTGCGTGCTCATGCTAAGCATTTCGGCAAAATGGCGCTGGTACACTTCGACGCCCACACCGATACCTACGCGAACGGTTGTGAATTTGACCACGGCACCATGTTCTATACCGCGCCGAAAGAAGGTCTGATCGACCCGAATCATTCCGTGCAGATTGGTATTCGTACCGAGTTTGATAAAGACAACGGCTTTACCGTACTGGACGCCTGCCAGGTGAACGATCGTAGCGTGGATGACGTTATCGCCCAGGTGAAACAGATTGTGGGTGATATGCCGGTTTACCTGACCTTTGATATCGACTGCCTGGATCCTGCTTTTGCACCAGGCACCGGTACGCCAGTGATTGGCGGCCTGACCTCCGATCGCGCTATTAAACTGGTACGCGGCCTGAAAGATCTCAACATCGTTGGGATGGACGTAGTGGAAGTGGCTCCGGCATATGATCAGTCGGAAATCACCGCTCTGGCTGCGGCGACGCTGGCGCTGGAGATGCTGTATATTCAGGCGGCGAAAAAGGGCGAGTAAGCACCAGATGCGATGCGCACGGGTAAAACGTGCCATTAATGTCGGATGCGGCGTGAACGCCTTATCCGACCTACGTTCGGCACCCGTAGGCCGGATAAGATGCGCCAGCATCGCATCCGGCAATGCGCACAAGGTAACAAATGTGCCATTCATGTCAGATGCGGCGTGAACGCCTTATCTGACCTACGTTCGACACCACCAGGCTTTACTTAACCCCATCCGCGCTCATACGATCGCGAATATGCTGGGCGCGTTCGGCGGATGCCGGATGGTCGTCAAACATTGAGCTTTGGCGGCCTTCTTCCAGTTTCGCCAGTTTTTCAAAGCTGGTGGCAAGACCTGCCGGGCTGATGCCGCGTTGGCGTAGAAGATCGTAAGAATAATCATCGGCTTCTGCTTCCTGGCGCTGGGAGAATTGCGAATTGACTAATTTCTCGCCCAGATCACCAAGTTGTGATTGAGATAAACTGCCGACAATCCCGCCCGCAGAGGCCGCAGCTACTCGCACGGCATTTGTACCAAGCGCCACCTGCATCCCTTTCTTCACATGGCCTAACGCCACGTGCCCCATCTCGTGACCGATCACCGCTTCGACTTCGTTATCCGTCATCATATCCATCAGCCCGCTATAGACGCGGATACAGCCGTTAGCCATTGCAAAGGCGTTCACATCCTTCGCCATATACACTTTGTAATTCACCGGCTGACCGTTGATATTGTTGCCTAGCGCATTGGCAATAGTTGTCAGACGTTTAGCGTATTCGCTATTGGCTGGCGCAATCGTCGCCTTGCTGTCCATCTCCTGACATGCCTGATCGCTCAGGGCTTTCACCTGCGCATCACTCAAACTGTAAGCCTGAAAAGCTTCCGCTCCTGATGAAAGCAGTCCGTTGGAGTCCATATTCTGGCAACCGGTCAGTACCGTTGCCACGCTCATTGCTACCAATAAGGCGCGAATTTTCATGTTTTCTCTTCCGCACAAGGTCAGGATTATTCTAAAAATGCGCCGTTTGCAGGTGAATCGACGCTCAGTCTCAGTATAAGGAAAAGCGCAGCGGACGGGCGAGTAGATTGCGCAACATGCGAGCATGATCCAGAGATTTCTGAAGCGGCAAAAGGATGTTCCATGTACATGACGCGCGGCTTGCGGTAAATTGTTGGCAAATTTTCCGGCGTAGCCCAAAACGCGCTGTCGTCAAGTCGTTAAGGGCGTGCCCTTCATCATCCGATCTGGAGTCAAAATGTCCTCACGTAAAGAGCTTGCCAATGCTATTCGTGCGCTGAGCATGGACGCAGTACAGAAAGCCAAATCCGGTCACCCGGGTGCCCCTATGGGTATGGCTGACATTGCCGAAGTCCTGTGGCGTGATTTCCTGAAACACAACCCGCAGAATCCGTCCTGGGCTGACCGTGACCGCTTCGTGCTGTCCAACGGCCACGGCTCCATGCTGATCTACAGCCTGCTGCACCTCACCGGTTACGATCTGCCGATGGAAGAACTGAAAAACTTCCGTCAGCTGCACTCTAAAACTCCGGGCCACCCGGAAGTGGGTTACACCGCTGGTGTGGAAACCACCACCGGTCCGCTGGGGCAGGGTATTGCCAACGCAGTAGGTATGGCGATTGCAGAAAAAACGCTGGCGGCGCAGTTTAACCGTCCGGGCCACGACATTGTCGACCACTACACCTACGCCTTCATGGGCGACGGCTGCATGATGGAAGGCATCTCCCACGAAGTTTGCTCTCTGGCGGGTACGCTGAAGCTGGGTAAACTGATTGCGTTCTACGATGACAACGGTATCTCTATTGATGGTCACGTTGAAGGCTGGTTCACCGACGACACCGCAATGCGTTTCGAAGCTTACGGCTGGCACGTTATTCGCGACATCGACGGTCATGACGCGGCATCCATCAAACGCGCAGTAGAAGAAGCGCGCGCAGTGACTGACAAACCGTCCCTGCTGATGTGCAAAACCATCATCGGTTTCGGTTCCCCGAACAAAGCCGGTACTCACGACTCCCACGGTGCGCCGCTGGGCGACGCTGAAATTGCCCTGACCCGCGAACAGCTGGGCTGGAAATATGCACCGTTCGAAATCCCGTCTGAAATCTATGCTCAGTGGGATGCGAAAGAAGCAGGCCAGGCGAAAGAATCCGCATGGAACGAGAAATTCGCTGCTTACGCGAAAGCTTATCCGCAGGAAGCCGCTGAATTTACCCGCCGTATGAAAGGCGAAATGCCGTCTGACTTCGACGCGAAAGCAAAAGAGTTCATTGCTAAACTGCAGGCTAACCCGGCGAAAATCGCCAGCCGTAAAGCGTCTCAGAATGCTATCGAAGCTTTCGGTCCGCTGTTGCCGGAATTCCTCGGCGGTTCTGCTGACCTGGCACCGTCTAACCTGACCCTGTGGTCTGGTTCTAAAGCAATCAACGAAGATGCTGCGGGTAACTACATCCACTACGGTGTTCGCGAGTTCGGTATGACCGCGATTGCTAACGGTATCTCCCTGCACGGTGGTTTCCTGCCGTACACCTCCACCTTCCTGATGTTCGTGGAATACGCACGTAACGCCGTACGTATGGCTGCGCTGATGAAACAGCGTCAGGTGATGGTTTACACCCACGACTCCATCGGTCTGGGCGAAGACGGCCCGACTCACCAGCCGGTTGAGCAGGTCGCTTCTCTGCGCGTAACCCCGAACATGTCTACATGGCGTCCGTGTGACCAGGTTGAATCCGCGGTCGCGTGGAAATACGGTGTTGAGCGTCAGGACGGCCCGACCGCACTGATCCTCTCCCGTCAGAACCTGGCGCAGCAGGAACGAACTGAAGAGCAACTGGCAAACATCGCGCGCGGTGGTTATGTGCTGAAAGACTGCGCCGGTCAGCCGGAACTGATTTTCATCGCTACCGGTTCAGAAGTTGAACTGGCTGTTGCTGCCTACGAAAAACTGACTGCCGAAGGCGTGAAAGCGCGCGTGGTGTCCATGCCGTCTACCGACGCATTTGACAAGCAGGATGCTGCTTACCGTGAATCCGTACTGCCGAAAGCGGTTACTGCACGCGTTGCTGTAGAAGCGGGTATTGCTGACTACTGGTACAAGTATGTTGGCCTGAACGGTGCTATCGTCGGTATGACCACCTTCGGTGAATCTGCTCCGGCAGAGCTGCTGTTTGAAGAGTTCGGCTTCACTGTTGATAACGTTGTTGCGAAAGCAAAAGAACTGCTGTAATTAGCATTTCGGGTAAAAAGGTCGCTTCGGCGACCTTTTTTATTACCTTGATATGTCCGTTTGCGGACAAGCAATAGATAAAGCGTGTTGTAGATCACAAATATTTATATGCAATAAATATCAATTATGTAATATGCATCACGATATGCGTATTGACATTTGTTGTTATATCTATAACTCAATGTTATATAAGAAATTAATAATTCACTGTTTTCAAAACATCGGTTTCCCTGCTCAATTGCTTTCATTAAACCGCACGAGTATTTTATTTTTACCGCCGGACGGTACCCTAAAAATAAAATAAGGATAATTTATGCGGCTTAGTGATTATTTTCCAGAATCATCAATCTCAGTTATACATTCAGCAAAAGATTGGCAGGAAGCTATCGATTTCTCGATGGTATCATTGCTGGATAAAAACTATATCAGCGAGAATTACATTCAGGCAATTAAAGATTCCACCATTAACAATGGCCCTTATTATATTCTCGCACCAGGCGTGGCAATGCCTCATGCGCGACCGGAATGTGGGGCGCTTAAAACCGGGATGTCTTTGACATTACTTGAACAAGGTGTTTATTTTCCGGGGAATGACGAACCAATTAAATTACTCATCGGACTCTCTGCTGCCGATGCCGATTCGCACATTGGCGCTATTCAGGCGTTAAGTGAATTACTGTGCGAAGAAGAAATACTCGAACAACTCTTAACAGCATCATCAGAAAAACAATTAGCGGACATTATCAGCCGCGGATAATTACTCTCTCCTCTACAGGATAATATTATGGAAAACAAGTCTGCTCGTGCAAAGGTCCAGGCTTTTGGGGGCTTTTTGACTGCAATGGTCATCCCCAATATTGGTGCTTTTATTGCCTGGGGCTTCATAACTGCGTTATTTATTCCCACCGGTTGGCTGCCGAATGAACATTTCGCCAAAATTGTCGGCCCGATGATTACCTATTTATTGCCCGTGATGATTGGTTCTACTGGTGGTCATCTGGTCGGCGGTAAACGCGGGGCGGTCATGGGCGGAATAGGTACTATTGGTGTGATCGTTGGCGCAGAGATCCCGATGTTCCTTGGCTCAATGATCATGGGGCCGCTCGGTGGGTTGGTCATAAAATATGTCGATAAGGCACTGGAAAAACGCATACCTGCCGGTTTTGAGATGGTTATCAATAACTTCTCATTAGGTATCGCGGGGATGCTCCTTTGTCTGCTGGGTTTTGAAGTGATCGGCCCGGCGGTGTTAATTGCCAATACTTTCGTCAAAGAGTGTATCGAGGCGCTGGTACATGCGGGTTATCTGCCTCTGCTGTCAGTCATCAATGAACCGGCGAAAGTGCTTTTCCTTAATAATGCGATCGATCAGGGCGTCTATTATCCGCTGGGAATGCAACAGGCTTCGGTTAACGGTAAATCCATCTTCTTTATGGTGGCCTCTAACCCAGGTCCGGGCCTGGGGCTGCTGCTGGCGTTTACCTTGTTTGGTAAAGGGATGAGTAAACGTTCTGCGCCCGGGGCGATGATTATTCACTTCCTCGGTGGGATCCACGAACTGTATTTCCCATATGTGCTGATGAAGCCGCTGACTATTATTGCCATGATTGCGGGCGGTATGTCTGGTACCTGGATGTTTAACTTACTGGACGGTGGTCTGGTGGCTGGCCCAAGTCCGGGGTCTATCTTTGCTTACCTGGCACTGACGCCGAAAGGCTCGTTCCTGGCGACAATTGCCGGTGTTACGGTAGGTACCCTGGTGTCCTTTGCTATTACTTCGCTGATACTGAAGATGGAAAAAACGGTGGAAACGGAGAGCGAAGATGAGTTTGCTCAGTCAGCCAATGCGGTTAAGGCGATGAAACAAGAGGGTGCATTCTCGTTAAGCAGGGTTAAGCGTATCGCCTTTGTTTGCGATGCGGGGATGGGCTCCAGTGCGATGGGCGCGACCACCTTCCGTAAACGCCTGGAAAAAGCGGGGCTGGCAATAGAAGTAAAACATTACGCGATAGAAAACGTGCCTGCGGATGCCGATATCGTCGTTACTCATGCCAGTCTGGAAGGGCGCGTGAAACGTGTTACGGATAAACCGCTGATATTGATTAATAACTATATTGGCGATCCAAAACTCGACACTTTATTTAATCAATTAACCGCCGAACATAAACACTGATTACAGAGGTAAAAATGAAAACCAAAGTTGCTGCTATTTATGGCAAGCGGGATGTCCGTCTGCGCGAATTTGAACTGCCAGAAATTACCGATAATGAACTGTTAGTGAGTGTAATTTCTGACAGCGTCTGTTTATCGACCTGGAAAGCGGCGTTACTCGGTAGTGAACATAAACGCGTACCCGACGATTTAGAAAATCATCCGGTCATTACCGGGCATGAATGTGCCGGGGTTATTGTCGAAGTGGGTAAAAATCTCACTGGCAAATATAAAAAAGGCCAGCGTTTTGTATTGCAACCGGCGATGGGGTTACCAAGCGGATATTCAGCAGGCTACAGCTACGAATATTTTGGCGGTAACGCCACCTATATGATTATTCCCTAAATCGCCATTAATTTGGGCTGCGTATTACCGTATCACGGCTCTTATTTTGCTGCGGCGTCGCTGGCAGAGCCTATGTGCTGCATTATTGGTGCTTATCATGCCAATTATCACACCACGCAATATGTTTATGAGCATCGCATGGGCGTCAAACCTGGCGGCAATATTGCACTGCTGGCGTGTGCGGGTCCGATGGGCATTGGCGCTATCGATTACGCCATTAACGGTGGCATACAACCGTCACGGGTGGTGGTGGTCGATATCGACGACAAACGCCTGGCGCAGGTGCAGAAGCTGCTGCCGGTGGATCTGGCGGCCAGTAAAGGCATTGAGCTGGTGTATGTGAATACCAAAGGGATGAGCGATCCGGTCCAGACGCTGCGGGCGCTGACAGGAGATGTCGGGTTCGATGACATTTTTGTTTATGCGGCGGTGCCTGCTGTCGTTGAGATGGCTGACGAATTACTGGCGGAAGATGGCTGTCTGAACTTCTTTGCCGGGCCGACGGATAAAAACTTCAAAGTGCCGTTTAATTTCTACAACGTCCATTACAACAGCACGCACGTAGTCGGTACATCCGGCGGTTCAACGGACGACATGAAAGAGGCGATTGCGTTAAGCGCCACGGGGCAGTTGCAGCCGTCCTTTATGGTCACGCATATCGGTGGGCTGGATGCGGTGCCAGATACCGTGCTCAATCTGCCGGATATCCCTGGCGGTAAAAAACTCATTTATAACGGCGTGACCATGCCGCTCACTGCCATTGCCGATTTTGCCGAAAAAGGCAAAACCGATCCGCTGTTTAAAGAGTTGGCGCGGCTGGTTGAGGAAACGCACGGCATCTGGAATGAACAGGCCGAGAAATATCTGCTGGCACAATTTGGCGTTGATATCGGGGAGGCCGCGCAATGATGTCCCTGGCGTGGCCATTATTTCGCGTTACGGAACAGGCAGCGTTGGCTGCCTGGCCGCAAACCGGATGTGGCGACAAAAATAAAATTGATGGCCTGGCGGTCACCGCGATGCGCCAGGCATTAAACGACGTCGCTTTTCGTGGACGAGTGGTTATCGGCGAAGGAGAAATTGACCATGCGCCGATGCTGTGGATTGGCGAAGAGGTGGGCAAAGGCGATGGGCCAGAAGTCGATATCGCGGTTGACCCGATTGAAGGCACGCGGATGGTAGCGATGGGGCAGAGCAATGCGCTGGCGGTCATGGCTTTCGCCCCTCGAGATAGCCTGTTACATGCGCCCGATATGTATATGAAAAAGCTGGTTGTTAATCGACTGGCTGCCGGGGCGATTGATCTGTCTTTGCCTCTGGCGGACAACTTGCGTAACGTGGCGCGGGCGTTAGGTAAACCGCTGGACAAGCTGCGCATGGTTACGCTGGATAAACCGCGCCTGAGTGCCGCGATTGAAGAAGCAACACAGCTGGGCGTGAAGGTTTTCGCTCTGCCGGATGGCGATGTCGCCGCCAGCGTGCTGACCTGCTGGCAGGATAATCCTTACGACGTGATGTACACCATCGGCGGTGCGCCAGAAGGCGTGATTTCTGCCTGTGCCGTTAAAGCATTAGGTGGGGATATGCAGGCCGAGCTGATTGACTTTTGTCAGGCTAAAGGGGATTACACGGAAAATCGGCAGATTGCAGAGCAGGAGCGCAAGCGTTGTAAGGCAATGGGCGTTGACGTTAACCGTGTGTACTCGCTCGATGAACTGGTGAGGGGGAACGATATCCTCTTTAGCGCTACGGGCGTGACGGGCGGCGAGTTGGTGAACGGTATCCAACAGACGGCGAATGGGGTGCGGACGCAGACATTACTGATCGGCGGCGCGGACCAAACGTGTAATATAATAGACTCCCTGCATTGATGGTGATCTATCGGAAGACCAATGGCGACGCTGACAGAAGATGATGTGCTTGAGCAACTGGATGCACAGGACAATTTATTTTCATTTATGAAAACTGCGCATTCTATTTTGCTCCAGGGGATACGCCAGTTTCTGCCGTCGCTGTTTGTCGATAACGATGAAGAGATCGTCGAATATGCAGTGAAGCCGTTACTCGCCCAAAGCGGCCCGCTTGACGATATTGATGTTGCGCTGCGTTTGATTTATGCGCTGGGGAAAATGGATAAATGGCTGTATGCCGATATCACGCACTTTTCCCAGTACTGGCATTACCTGAACGAACAGGATGAAACGCCCGGATTTGCCGATGACATGACCTGGGATTTTATCAGCAACGTCAATAGCATAACCTGCAATGCGACGCTCTATGACGCGTTAAAAGCGATGAAGTTCGCCGATTTCGCCGTCTGGTCAGAGGCGCGTTTTAGCGGAATGGTCAAAACGGCGCTGACGCTGGCAGTAACGACCACCTTAAAGGAATTAACGCCGTGAAAATTGAATTAACGGTGAATGGGCTGAACGTGCAAGCGCAGTACCATGATGAAGAGATAGAACGCGTGCATAAACCGTTGCTGCGTATGCTGGCGGCCTTACAGACGGTAAGTCCGCAGCGACGTACGGTGGTTTTTCTTTGCGCTCCGCCGGGGACGGGTAAATCTACCTTAACTACCTTCTGGGAATATCTCGCGCAACAAGACCCTGAATTACCCGCTATCCAGACGCTCCCGATGGATGGTTTTCACCATTACAATAGCTGGCTGGATGCGCATCAATTGCGCCCCTTCAAAGGCGCACCAGAGACATTTGACGTTGCGAAACTGGCGGAAAATCTGTGCCAGGTAGTGGAAGGGGATTGTACGTGGCCGCAGTATGATCGACAAAAGCATGATCCTGTTGAAGATGCGTTGCACGTTACCGCACCACTCGTCATCGTCGAAGGAAACTGGTTGTTGCTGGACGACGAGAAGTGGTGCCAGCTTGCGCAATTTTGTGATTTCTCGATCTTTATCAACGCGCCAGCTACTGCGTTGCGGGAACGACTGGTAGGGCGCAAGCTGGCGGGAGGGGTATCGCTGGCAGACGCAGAAGCTTTTTATGACCGTACCGACGGGCCGAATGTTCGCCGGGTGCTGGAAGAGAGTCTGCCTGCAAATTTGACCTTAATGATGACCGCTACGGGTGAATATCGTCTGGTGGATTAACGTTCCTGATTAGACCATCTTCCAGTCGCACCACACGAGAGAAATGACGCCGGGTAAATGCGGCGTCATGACTGATTGCTACGACGCTCGTGCCTCGCTGGCCGCACTTCTCCAGCCAGCTTTCAAACACGCTCAACCAATTTTCGTCAAAATCCCGACTCGGCTCGTCCAGCAGCAATAGTGGCGGAGAGAGTGCTTCCAGGCAGGCGACGGCGACCATCCGTCGCTGCGCACTATGCAGATCCAACGGGTGCGAGTTGGCAGTGTCTGCTAACTGACAACATTGCAGGGCAGCATGGGTACGTTGAGTGATTTCATCCGCCGGGCATTTTTGCAGTTTCAAACCAAATGCGATCTCGTCAGCGACGGTGCTGTGAAAAAGTTGGTTTTCCGCTTCCTGAAACAGTACGCCAACCTTTGCCGCGCGCTGGCGGTTTTTCAGGTTTTTCATCGCCTGTTGTTGCAGCATAACCGTACCGGCTGTGGGCGTAAGAAGACCTGCCATTACTCGTAACAGCGTCGATTTTCCCGCGCCATTGTCGCCGGTCAGCGCCAACCATTCACCTTGTTTGAGTTGCAGAGAAATGTCGCAAAGACAATCCGTTGCCGCGCCAGGCCAGCGATAAGATATCTTATTTAACGTTAACATAGTGGCTGGAGCGCTCCGTTTTGCAATTGCCACGCTTGCTGGCAGTAGTTCAGGAAAGGTGTGCGATGACGTTCAAAAAGAATAATCAGCGAACCACGTTCAAACGCCCAGTGTTGTAAGCGCTGCAACAGCATTTCGCTGGCCTGCGGAGTCAGGCGGCTAAAGGCTTCATCAAGAATTAAGAGCTTTGGCTGCATCGCGATGGCGCAGGCGATGACCACGCGCTGTGTCTCTCCACCGGAGAGTGTTGCCGGGTGACGATGGCGCAACGGCTGGCACTCGGTCAGAGTCAGGGCGGCATCAATCCGCGCCATAATCTCTGCTTCAGCAAGACACAGATTTTCTGGCCCAAAGGCAACTTCTTCTTCCACGCTAAAGGTACAGCCGGAGAGCTGCAAATAGGGCGATTGCTGGACGAGCTGGATGGTGGCGGATTGTTCATTAAGCGGGAGATGCCCAATGGGCGTACCGAGGAGCGTCCCCGTGCCTGTTATCTCTCCTGGCAGAAAGTCCGGATACCAGCCCGCCATCAGCTGTGCCAGCGTACTTTTGCCACTGCCGTTGTCACCAAAGATGGCGACCATCCCCGGTTTGACATAGTGAAAGTCATAACAGAACGGAGGATGCGTTGAGTGTGTCGGGCAATAACGGAACTGTTCTAACGTAACCATATCCACGCTCCGAATTCTGTCAGCATCAGCAAGATCATGGTGTAACGCGCTACGCGTTGTAGGGTGCTATCGGCTGGTGCCCACAACGTTGTTCGTCGGTTGTGGATCCGAAATGCCCGCATATCCAGCGCCGCACCACGGACAGCCAGATCGTTAAGCGCATTGTGTGTTAGCGGAATAATTAACGCGGGCATCGCACGTAAACGCTGATACCAGCCCTCATCCAGCGGCACGCCGCGGGCACGCTGCGCTTCATGAATAATCGCTAATTGCCGTTTTAACTGCTCAACGACCAATAACGGCCCGGCAAACAGATAAGCGACGCCTGGCGGCAGGCGAGAAGCAAACAGAGCGCGAATAAAACATTGCACGGGGACGTACTGCATCCACAACTGTGAGGTTGAAACAATCGCCAGAATCCGCAACCAGAGCGTAATAGCATGCGACCACCGTTCTGGCGAACGCGGCGTGCCGCTTAGCCATTCTGTTAGCCAGCCACCGTGTACCAGCCACAGCCCGGCTCCCAGCGAGAACATCAGCCAGACGACATATTTTGCCCGCCGCCGCGTGGCCTTTAGCGCAATAAGGCAAAAAAAGGTCGCCGCGCTATAGATCGGCAAAATGGTCTGCGCGGGCAGGATAAGCGTGGTGCAGGCCGCCAATGCCCATAGTGTTAATGAGGTAAATGGATGCATTTAGCGCACGGCAGCCATTGCCGGAAAATGGCGCGTGGTGCGAATCGGCAGCTGGCGCAGTAAAAGCCAGACAATCACCGCTGTAAGAATTTTATCGACCAGGTTCGCGCCTATCACCGTAATCGCCACCGACTCCACCAGGTTTTGCCCCATAGAGTGCATCCAGGCAACGAACAAATCGGCTCCGCTACCGGTGACACCGCCGAACAGCGCAGTACGCAGCGGTACAGCGACGACCGTTACCGCAAGCGTAATAATCACGCCGCTGACAACGACTTTTGGCAGGGTGCGAAACCAACCCGCTCGCGCCAGCCAACCGGCGACCAGGCCGATGACCATCGCGACGGGGGCAAATGCGGCGGCGATCGGGTCGGTCAGCAATCCCCAGAGTAAATTGGTCAGTAAGCCGGTTAGCATCCCGATCACCGGACCAAGCAGTACCGCGCTAATAAGGGTGCCGATGGAGTCGAGAAATATAGGTAATTTGACCATGCTGGCCAGTTGCCCGCCGATCATATTGATGGCGATAGATATAACGATCAACACCAGTGCCTGACTGGAAAAGTGGCTACGCGCCATAAGAAAACCTCTCTGAAAGTAGTTATTTAACGGGGGAAATATGCAACTCGTCGTAACCAGAAAGCGCGCAAGGTTGGCGGCTAAACGCCAGTTCCTCAAGGCTACCGATCACTAGTTCAAGCGTGGTCCGCACGGTACAGCCGGGCATCATATGACCGCCAAGCATCGTGCCGTGTGGATCGGAAACGCAGAGATGAAGATGCTCACCACTCTGTTCCAGCGTGCCGTTTAGTGAGATCACTTCGAATGTACCGTTCAGGAGCGTGGTGCCTTCTTGCCCGGCATAGCGCAAGGCGACGTCAGTCAGGCTACCGGTACAGCCTGCAATCCAGGCGGCATGAAGTTGCTGCTGCTGTGCAAAAGCGTGTAGCTGGGAAAAAACTTCCTGCCCGGGGAGCAGGCGCAGTGCGTAAAAGCGTGCGGAGGAAGAATATGGGTAGGGCAATGTCATCATTGGAGTACTCCGAAACTCGGACGTATTGCGGATAATATCGACGCTGCATCAGTCATATTCTGATATAAGTCAGGGTTTGTGACGGCACAACGAAAAGATTTTGCTACGCTTATTCGTGATTCTGCAAAGTGGAATAAATTCCACAGGGGCGGGGCTGAAAACGTGACGTAAGTCAGATATTTGTTTTCTTTGACTGGACAATCATTCCTTTTATTCCACGTTTCGCTTATCCTAGCTGAAGCGTTTCAGTCGATTAAATGTTCGACAATTAACCAATCAGTCGCAGTTTGCGACAGGTAAGGTTTCCCCGGACGATTTGCTGGATTACTCTGTCTGGCAAATTTGCTCAGGGAAAACCTTGCAGGAGATCTATGACCGTACGCGTAGCGATAAATGGCTTCGGTCGCATCGGGCGTAATGTGGTTCGTGCTTTGTATGAATCAGGACGCCGTGCGGAAATTACCGTGGTGGCAATCAACGAACTGGCGGATGCTGCGGGCATGGCGCATTTGTTGAAATATGACACCAGTCATGGCCGTTTTGCATGGGAAGTACGACAGGAACGCGATCAACTTTTTGTTGGTGATGACGCCATCCGCGTATTGCATGAACGTTCACTGCAATCGCTCCCCTGGCGTGAACTTGGCGTTGATGTAGTCCTCGACTGCACCGGCGTATATGGCTCCCGCGAGCATGGCGAAGCGCATATTGCCGCCGGGGCCAAAAAAGTGCTCTTTTCACATCCTGGCAGTAACGATCTCGACGCGACCGTTGTTTACGGCGTCAATCAGGATCAACTTCGTGCGGAACACCGCATCGTTTCTAACGCTTCCTGTACCACGAATTGCATAATTCCCGTCATCAAATTGTTAGATGATGCGTACGGTATTGAGTCCGGCACTGTGACCACAATTCACTCCGCCATGCACGATCAACAGGTTATTGATGCATACCATCCTGACCTGCGTCGCACCCGGGCAGCCAGCCAGTCGATCATTCCGGTCGATACTAAACTGGCCGCCGGTATCACACGATTTTTTCCGCAATTTAACGATCGCTTTGAAGCGATTGCGGTACGTGTGCCAACCATAAATGTGACGGCAATCGATTTAAGCGTGACGGTGAAGAAACCTGTAAAAGCCAATGAAGTCAACCTGTTGCTGCAAAAAGCAGCACAAGGTGCATTTCATGGTATAGTTGACTATACGGAATTGCCGTTGGTCTCTGTAGATTTTAACCACGATCCGCACAGTGCCATTGTCGATGGCACCCAAACCCGGGTCAGTGGCGCACACCTGATCAAAACGTTGGTCTGGTGCGATAACGAATGGGGCTTTGCTAACCGAATGCTCGACACGACGTTAGCTATGGCTACTGTTGCTTTCAGGTAAGACGCAAGCAGCGTCTGCAAAACTTTTAGAATCAACGAGAGGATTCACCATGTCTGTAATTAAGATGACCGATCTGGATCTTGCTGGGAAACGTGTATTTATCCGTGCGGATCTGAACGTACCAGTAAAAGACGGGAAAGTAACCAGCGACGCGCGTATCCGTGCTTCTCTGCCGACCATCGAACTGGCCCTGAAACAAGGCGCAAAAGTGATGGTAACTTCCCACCTGGGTCGTCCTACCGAAGGCGAGTACAACGAAGAATTCTCTCTGCTGCCGGTTGTTAACTACCTGAAAGACAAACTGTCTAACCCGGTTCGCCTGGTTAAAGATTACCTCGACGGCGTTGACGTTGCTGAAGGTGAACTGGTTGTTCTGGAAAACGTTCGCTTCAACAAAGGCGAGAAGAAAGACGACGAAACCCTGTCCAAAAAATACGCTGCACTGTGTGACGTGTTCGTAATGGACGCATTCGGTACTGCTCACCGCGCGCAGGCTTCTACTCACGGTATCGGTAAATTCGCTGACGTTGCGTGCGCAGGCCCGCTGCTGGCAGCTGAACTGGACGCGCTGGGTAAAGCACTGAAAGAACCTGCTCGCCCGATGGTGGCTATCGTTGGTGGTTCTAAAGTATCTACCAAACTGACCGTTCTGGACTCCTTGTCTAAAATCGCTGACCAGCTGATTGTTGGTGGTGGTATCGCTAACACCTTTATCGCGGCACAAGGCCACGATGTGGGTAAATCCCTGTACGAAGCTGACCTGGTTGACGAAGCTAAACGTCTGCTGACCACCTGCAACATCCCGGTTCCGTCTGATGTTCGCGTAGCAACCGAGTTCTCTGAAACTGCACCGGCTACCCTGAAATCTGTTAACGATGTGAAAGCTGACGAGCAGATCCTGGATATCGGTGATGCTTCCGCTCAGGAACTGGCTGAAATCCTGAAGAATGCGAAAACCATTCTGTGGAACGGTCCGGTTGGCGTGTTCGAATTCCCGAACTTCCGCAAAGGTACTGAAATCGTGGCTAACGCTATCGCAGACAGCGAAGCGTTCTCCATCGCTGGCGGCGGCGACACTCTGGCAGCAATTGACCTGTTCGGCATTGCTGACAAAATCTCCTACATCTCCACTGGCGGCGGCGCATTCCTCGAATTCGTGGAAGGTAAAGTACTGCCTGCAGTAGCGATGCTCGAAGAGCGCGCTAAGAAGTAAAAAATCACAGGGCAGGGAAACCTGCCCTTGTTTCAGCGCGCTTTTAGAGCACGCATTTTTTCATACTCTAAATAATTCGAGTTGCAGGAAGGCGACAAGAGAGTGAATCCCCAGGAGCTTACATAAGTAAGTGACTGGGGTGAGCGAACGCAGACGCAGCACATGCAACTTGAAGTATGACGAGTATAAGGCCCGACGATACAGGACAAGAGACATGTCTAAGATTTTTGATTTCGTAAAACCTGGCGTAATCACTGGTGATGACGTACAGAAAGTTTTCCAGGTAGCAAAAGAAAACAACTTCGCACTGCCAGCAGTAAACTGCGTCGGTACTGACTCCATCAACGCCGTACTGGAAACCGCTGCTAAAGTTAAAGCGCCGGTTATCGTTCAGTTCTCCAACGGTGGTGCTTCTTTTATCGCTGGTAAAGGCGTGAAATCTGACGTTCCGCAGGGCGCTGCTATCCTGGGCGCGATCTCTGGTGCGCATCACGTTCACCAGATGGCTGAACATTATGGTGTTCCGGTTATCCTGCACACTGACCACTGCGCGAAGAAACTGCTGCCGTGGATCGACGGTCTGCTGGACGCGGGTGAAAAACACTTCGCTGCTACCGGTAAGCCGCTGTTCTCTTCTCACATGATCGACCTGTCTGAAGAATCTCTGCAAGAGAACATCGAAATCTGCTCTAAATACCTGGAGCGTATGTCCAAAATCGGCATGACTCTGGAAATCGAACTGGGTTGCACCGGTGGTGAAGAAGACGGCGTGGACAACAGCCACATGGACGCTTCTGCACTGTACACCCAGCCGGAAGACGTTGATTACGCATACACCGAGCTGAGCAAAATCAGCCCGCGCTTCACCATCGCAGCGTCCTTCGGTAACGTACACGGTGTTTACAAGCCGGGTAACGTGGTTCTGACTCCGACCATCCTGCGTGATTCTCAGGAATATGTTTCTAAGAAACACAACCTGCCGCACAACAGCCTGAACTTCGTATTCCACGGTGGCTCCGGTTCTACTGCTCAGGAAATCAAAGATTCCGTAAGCTACGGCGTAGTGAAAATGAACATCGATACCGATACCCAATGGGCAACCTGGGAAGGCGTTCTGAACTACTACAAAGCGAACGAAGCTTATCTGCAGGGGCAGCTGGGTAACCCGAAAGGCGAAGATCAGCCGAACAAGAAATACTACGATCCGCGCGTATGGCTGCGTGCCGGTCAGACTTCGATGATTGCTCGTCTGGAAAAAGCATTCCAGGAACTGAACGCGATCGACGTTCTGTAAGATATTCCTTTCTGCTTATCTCAAGGCCCGCTCTGCGGGTCTTTTTTTCGCCAAAAGCAAAATTGCCTGATGCGCTACGCTTATCAGGCCTACACGTATCCTGCAATATATTGAATTTGCAGGTTTTTGTAGGCCGGATAAGGCGTTCACGCCGCATCCGGCATGACAAAGCGCACATTGATATCTGTCTGAGCCCCGCTCTGCGGGGATTTTTTCGCCAAAAGCAAGGTGATTCAGATGAGAGATCTGTGATCTATTTGGCAAAATTATGCTTTATTGTTTACCCTTGTCAGACTGCCCGTCATAAGGCGGCGGAGTGTATTTCTCCATTTTGAGTCAGTTGAAAAGGAATATTGAATGGAAGATTTGAATGTTGTCGATAGCATAAACGGCGCGGGAAGCTGGCTGGTAGCTAACCAGGCGCTGCTGCTAAGTTATGCAGTAAACATCGTGGCGGCACTCGCGATCATCATCGTTGGTTTGATTATCGCGCGGATGATTTCCAACGCGGTGAATCGCCTGATGATCTCCCGTAAAATCGATGCCACTGTTGCTGATTTTCTTTCTGCATTAGTCCGTTACGGTATTATCGCCTTTACGCTAATCGCTGCCCTGGGACGCGTGGGTGTACAAACAGCGTCAGTCATTGCTGTACTCGGTGCCGCAGGCTTAGCTGTTGGTCTGGCTTTGCAGGGGTCACTTTCTAACCTGGCCGCTGGCGTGTTACTTGTCATGTTCCGCCCGTTCCGTGCCGGAGAATATGTTGACCTCGGCGGCGTAGCCGGTACTGTGCTGAGTGTGCAGATTTTCTCCACCACCATGCGTACTGCAGACGGTAAAATTATCGTTATTCCGAACGGTAAAATTATTGCCGGAAATATTATTAACTTCTCCCGCGAGCCAGTTCGCCGTAACGAATTTATTATTGGCGTGGCGTATGATTCCGATATCGATCAGGTTAAGCAGATCCTGACCAATATTATCCAGTCTGAAGATCGCATTTTGAAAGATCGCGAAATGACTGTGCGCCTGAACGAACTTGGTGCATCGTCGATTAATTTCGTGGTCCGCGTCTGGAGCAACAGCGGCGATCTGCAAAACGTGTACTGGGATGTGCTGGAGCGTATTAAACGTGAATTTGATGCCGCCGGTATCAGCTTCCCGTACCCGCAAATGGATGTGAACTTTAAGCGGGTGAAAGAAGACAAAGCTGCGTAATCAACGCTGAGGCCAGATAATACTCTCTGGCCTCTCTCTTATTAGTTATTCTGATTGCCAATTAATATTATCAATTTCCGCTAATAACAATCCCGCGATATAGTCTCTGCATCAGATACTTAATTCGGAATATCCAACGTGTTTTCTTATTACTTTCAAGGTCTTGCTCTTGGGGCAGCTATGATTCTGCCGCTCGGCCCACAAAATGCTTTTGTGATGAATCAGGGCATTCGTCGTCAGTACCACATTATGATTGCCTTACTTTGCGCTATCAGCGATTTGGTCCTGATTTGCGCGGGGATTTTTGGTGGTAGCGCGTTATTGATGCAGTCGCCGTGGTTGCTGGCGCTGGTCACCTGGGGCGGCGTAGTCTTCTTGCTGTGGTATGGTTTTGGCGCTTTTAAAACAGCGATGAGTAGTAATATTGAGTTAGCTAGTGCCGAAGTCCTGAAGCAAGGCAGATGGAAAATTATCGCCACCATGTTGGCAGTGACTTGGCTGAATCCGCATGTTTACCTAGATACTTTTGTTGTACTGGGCAGCCTTGGCGGGCAGCTTGACGTCGAACCAAAACGTTGGTTTGCGCTCGGGACAATTAGCGCTTCTTTCCTGTGGTTCTTTGGTCTGGCTATTCTCGCAGCCTGGCTGGCACCACGCCTGCGCACGGCAAAATCACAGCGCATTATCAATCTGGTAGTGGGATGTGTCATGTGGTTTATAGCCTTGCAGCTGGCGAGAGACGGTATTGCTCATGCACAAGCCTTGTTCAGTTAGGCGCTATCTGATGGAAAAATAAAACAGAGGCGCTAAGCTTGCCTCCAGAGGTCCTGAATTTTGGGCAAGTCAATTAACACGGAGAGACTAACGTGAAGTTCAAAGTTATCGCCCTGGCGGCATTAATGGGTATTAGCGGGATGGCAGCGCAGGCTAACGAATTGCCGGATGGACCGCATATTGTCACCTCCGGTACGGCAAGTGTGGATGCGGTGCCAGACATTGCCACTCTTGCGATTGAAGTTAACGTGGCCGCGAAGGATGCCGCTACAGCCAAGAAACAGGCAGATGAGCGCGTCGCACAATACATTTCCTTCCTTGAACTCAATCAGATCGCGAAAAAAGATATCAGCTCAGCGAATTTACGCACCCAGCCAGATTATGATTATCAGGATGGTAAAAGTATCCTGAAAGGCTACCGCGCTGTGAGAACGGTGGAAGTCACGCTCCGTCAGTTAGACAAACTGAATTCCTTGCTGGATGGCGCGCTGAAGGCGGGTCTTAACGAAATTCGTTCAGTGTCGCTGGGCGTGGCGCAGCCGGATGCCTATAAAGACAAAGCGCGTAAGGCAGCGATTGATAACGCGATTCATCAGGCGCAGGAACTGGCGAACGGCTTTCATCGTAAACTGGGGCCGGTATATAGCGTGCGCTACCATGTTTCCAACTATCAGCCCAGCCCAATGGTGCGGATGATGAAAGCCGATGCCGCGCCGGTGTCTGCCCAGGAAACTTACGAGCAGGCCGCTATTCAGTTTGATGATCAGGTCGATGTGGTCTTCCAGTTAGAACCTGTGGATCAACAACCCGCTAAAACACCTGCAGCACAATAATACTTGTAGCCCGACGTATTCGTCGGGCTAATGCCTTTACCCGATATTGCCTCCTTTTTCTGTAATTTTCTGTAAAACCATGACGTAATCACCTATCTTTGCTCGCGGTTTCATCAAGGATAGGCTGACTGAAACGGTTAAGCGGACAAGGATGCGGGGAGGGGGGATGGACATTTTTATTTCGAAAAAGATGCGCAATTTCATTTTATTAGCGCAAACCAATAATATTGCCCGGGCGGCAGAAAAAATCCATATGACGGCTTCGCCATTTGGTAAAAGCATTGCCGCGCTGGAAGAACAAATTGGCTATACGCTATTTACCCGCAAAGATAATAATATCAGCCTCAATAAAGCCGGTCAGGAACTGTATCAAAAACTGTTCCCGGTTTATCAACGACTTTCTGCGATTGATAATGAAATCCATAACTCAGGGCGTCGTTCACGAGAAATTGTGATTGGCATAGATAATACTTATCCGACAATTATTTTCGATCAGTTGATTAGTCTCGGAGATAAGTATGAAGGCGTGACCGCCCAGCCAGTTGAGTTCAGCGAAAACGGCGTTATCGATAATCTTTTTGACCGTCAGTTAGATTTTATTATCTCCCCACAGCATGTATCTGCACGAGTTCAGGAACTGGAAAACCTGACTATCAGTGAATTACCACCGCTGCGATTGGGCTTTCTCGTTTCTCGCCGTTATGAAGGGCGTCAAGAGCAAGAGCTGCTTCAGGAGCTGCCCTGGCTACAAATGCGCTTTCAAAACCGGGCTAACTTCGAAGCAATGATTGATGCGAATATGCGACCTTGTGGGATCAATCCCACCATTATTTATCGTCCCTACAGTTTTATGGCCAAAATCAGCGCCGTGGAGCGCGGACATTTTCTGACGGTGATCCCGCATTTTGCCTGGCGACTGGTGAATCCGGCAACGCTGAAATATTTTGATGCTCCGCACAAGCCGATGTATATGCAGGAATATCTTTATTCAATCAGAAATCATCGTTATACCGCCACGATGCTTCAGCATATTGCTGAAGATCGTGACGGGACGAGTCATTAACCCAGCATCGAGCCGGTTGCAATTAAATTACGGTGTAAGTCGAAGACGTGGCTAAGATCGTGGTGAATATGTCCGCCAGGCGCATTTTCCAGATAGCGATGCAGATAATCCTGATACATAGGATGTGCACAATTATCAATGATAGTGCGGGCGCGTTGAAGCGGGGAAAGACCGCGCAGATCGGCGATCCCTTGTTCGGTGATGATCACTTTGACGCTGTGTTCGCTGTGATCAACATGGCTGCACATTGGCACGACGGTTGAGATCTTGCCTTCTTTAGCAATCGACGGGGCCATAAAGATCGACAGATACGCGTTGCGTTCAAAATCACCGCTGCCACCGATGCCGTTCATCAGATCGACCCCGGCTACGTGCGTTGAGTTGGCATGCCCGTAAATATCAAACTCCAGGCCGACGTTCAGAGCGATGACGCCCAGACGACGGATGATTTCCGGGTTATTGGAAATCTCCTGCGGACGCAACACAATGCGGCTGGCAAAGTAATCCATATTGTCGTAAATCTTGCGCAGGGAATCGGCCGAGATTGTCAGGCTGGAGGCGCTGGCCCCGCTGATTTTGCCGGTTTCCAGTAAATGCACCACCGATTCCTGTAGCACTTCCGAATACATCATAAACGGAGGAATTTCCGGGTTTTCCCCCAGACGCGCCATTACCGCATTATTGATATTGCCCACGCCACTTTGCAGCGGCAGAAATTCCGGCGGAATACGCCCATGCGCCATTTCCTGCAACAAGAACGTGACCACGTTATCGGCAATCTGCTGGCACATGGGATTTTGCTTATCCAGCATATTACCGGCGTCGGGCAAGTTGGTTTCCACGACGGCGACAATCTTTTTCGGATCGATTTGCACATAGCGGGTACCGACGCGATCCATTGCATGGAAGATCGACACGCTATTGCGCCGCGGTGGCGCGCCAGGAATCACAATATCCGCCAGTTCTGCAACGCGCGGATCGTGATAGTGATTGAGTTCAATGATCACTTTCTTCGCCCGCAGCAGCCAGGTCGGCGCATTACCGATCCCGCTGGTTAACCAGACTCGACCATCCGGTGCCAGTGCCGATGCTTCAATGACGGCAACATCAATGTCGCCGAAGAAACCGTAATTGACCATTTGCGCCACTTCGCTCAAATGCAGGTCAACGAAACTCACCGCGCCCTGATTGATCTTTTTACGTAAACCGGACGATGTTTGATATGGCGCACGCCAGGAAACAGCATCGGCGTCAGAAAGTACATCGTCAGCGGCGGCGCTGATTGACGCACCCGTCAGAAGGCGAATTTGATACGGCTTTTTGGCCTCATGCTGTTCGTTAGCTCTGCGGGCAATCGCGGTGGGTAGGGCTTTCGGCGAACCCGCCGGGGTAAAGCCGCTAAATGCCACCATGTCGTTATGCTGGATAATTTCTGCCGCTTCATTGGCGGTCATCCTTGTCCACTGAGTTTCCATTTTTACTCCTTCGTTCGCAGGGATTAATGACCAACGAAATTAGGTTTACGTTTTTCGAGGAAAGCGTTCATCCCTTCCTGGTAATCTTCGCTGTCATACACCGCGCGGCGCATCCCCTGAATACGTTCAAATTCATCGGAGTTCATGGTGTGTGCTTCGCCCAGTACACGCAGCTCTTCTTTGATAACGGCAATGGCTAACGGCGCTTTCTCAGAGATGTGGTGCGCCATTTGTAAGGTGAAATCTTCCAGTTCTTCCACTTCCACAACATGGTTGAGGATGCCGACAGCCAGCGCGCGCTGGGCGGTGATTGGCGAAGCGGTAAAAATCAGCTCTTTGACAATGTGGAAGCCCGCGTCGCGGGTCAGGTTGTGAATGCCGACCAGGTTATACGGGACGCCGAGGTTTACAGGCGTCATTGAGAAGGTTGAGGTACTGGCGGCGATGATCAGATCGGAACTCATGATCATTTCAAATGCGCCACCCCAAACACTACCTTCCACCATCGAAATGATCGGTTTCGGGAATTTTTGGATCATGCGGGTGATTTGACGCAATGGATCATCATAGGAGAGCGGATCGCGACCGCCAGACGGCAGTTCGTGAATATCGTGGCCTGCGGAGAAGACTTTGGATCCACTCGGCGCGCGCAAAATGATACAGCGAATTTCCGGCCGGTTGAGATCGCTTAATGCCTGCATAAGATCATCAATAAAGACTTTACTTAAGGCATTAAGTTTGCGGCCATAGTTAAACTCAATGACCGCCACTTTGTTGATAGTGACAACGTTAACATACTGATAAGACATAAAAACTCCTTTAATCAAAATATTGCGTCTGGATAAATTCACTGAGCTGCCGCAGGCCGGTGCGCGGTGAGAGCGTATTGTTTTTGACCGCTAAAAGCGTCTGGCGGTAATAGCGATCGAAATCTTCATTCGCGAACAGGTGATTCAGTACTTCTTCTTCGGTCTGCTTACGCAGCCATTCCACCGATTGTTGTTGCCGCACTTGTTGTAAACGACCACTGGCAGTTAGCGCGGTTTTGAAGTTGATGATGGCGTGCCAGATCTCATCGATTCCACGTTTTTCCAGTGTGCTACAAGTCAGAACCCGTGGCTGCCATTCGTCGTATTTACGTCGCAGAATATGCAGGGCACTCTCGTACATATGCCGGGCAATGGCGACATTGGTATGGTTATCGCCATCGTCTTTGTTGATAACGAGCAGATCAGCCACTTCCATCAGCCCTTTTTTAATGCCCTGCAGATCATCGCCGCCACCGGCAATTTGCAACGAGATAAAACAGTCCACCATGCGGGCGACTTCCGTTTCCGACTGCCCGACGCCAACCGTTTCGACAATCACTACGTCATAACCCGCCGCTTCGCATAACAGCATTAATTCCCGCGCTCGCTGACTGGCACCGCCCAGATGACCGGAGGATGGTACCGGGCGAATAAACGCCGCTTCGGCACGCGCCAGGTCATTCATGCGGGTTTTATCCCCGAGAATGCTACCGCCAGTGACCGGGCTGCTGGGATCGACCGCAATAACCGCGACCTTTAATCCCTCTCGAATCAACAACATGCCAAAGGCCTCAAGAAAGGTACTTTTCCCCGCGCCGGGGGTGCCGGTAACGCCCAGTCGCAGGGTGTTACCGCAGTACGGCATAATGGTATCAAGCAGCTGCGTACTTAGTGCCTGATGACGCGGGTGACGGCTTTCCACCAGCGTCATGGCCTGGGCGAGTGTGGCACGCTCACCCTGACGTAAGCGGCGAATACTTTCTGCCAGCGTGGCTTCATTAATCATGATGCTGGCTTATCAGATTCAGTACGTCGCGCACACTGTCGAGCATAGGTGTACCTGGACCATAAATCGCCGCCACGCCGCGCTCTTGCAGGAAGGCGTAATCCTGCGGCGGAATGACGCCACCCGCGACCACGCAGATATCTTCGCGTCCCCATTTTTTCAGCGCTTCGACCAGTTCCGGGATCAGCGTTTTATGACCGGCAGCCAGTGAGGATGCGCCCACTACGTGAACGTCGTTTTCTACGGCCAGGCGGGCGATCTCTTCAGGTGTAGAGAACATCGGGCTTAAATCTACGTCGAAACCGAGATCGGAATAGGCGCTGGCGATCACTTTCGCGCCGCGATCGTGTCCATCCTGGCCCATCTTAGCGATCAGAATGCGCGGGCGACGACCATTGTCGGCAAGGAACTGCTCCGTTTGCGCAACAATGGCATCGAACTCGGAGGCCGATTTCTCCGACTGATGATAGCTTTGCGCAATTACGCCGGTAACACACTGGCTTGGCACCAGATAACGGTCGAAAGCGGCTTCCAGCGCATCGGAAATTTCACCCAGGGTGGCGCGAACGCGAGCGGCATTAACAGCGGCAGCCAGCAGGTTTTCGTTATGCTGTGCGGCGTGAGTCAGGGCGTTCAACGCGGCGGTTACGGCGGCATCATCACGGGTGGCGCGAATGCGTTCCAGCGAAGCAATTTGCTCGTTACGCACCATCACGTTGTCGATCTCAAGTACATCGGTTTCGTCTTCGTGATCCAGTTTGTACTTGTTGACACCAACGATGACACGCTTGCCCTGGTCGATCAGCGACTGTTCGCGCGCTGAGGCCTCTTCGATCATTCGTTTTGGCAGACCTGCTTCGATCGCTTTCGCCATGCCACCGGCTTCGTCGATCTGTTGGATAATAGCTCTGGCTTGTTTGACGATTTGATCGGTCAGCGACTCAATGTAATAGGATCCGGCCAGTGGATCGACGGTGCGGCAGAGTTCTGATTCTTCCTGGATGATGATCTGGGTGTTGCGGGCAATGCGTGCTGAGAAATCGGTAGGCAAACCAAGCGCTTCGTCAAAGGCGTTGGTATGCAGTGACTGAGTACCGCCCAGCGTCGCAGCCAGCGCTTCAATGGTGGTGCGGATAACGTTGTTATACGGATCCTGTTCAGTCAGGCTCCAGCCTGAGGTCTGGCAGTGGGTACGCAGCGCCAGTGATTTCGGGTCCTGTGCGCCAAATCCACTGACCTCTTCGCTCCATAAATAACGTGCCGCACGCAACATGGCGACGTTCATAAACAGATCCATGCCGATGCCGAAGAAGAACGACAGGCGAGGAGCGAAGTCATCAATTTTCAGTCCGGCAGAGATTGCTGCTTTGATGTACTCAATCCCATCAGCGAGCGTAAATGCTACCTGCTGCACGCAGTTGGCACCCGCTTCACCCATGTGGTAACCGCTGATACTGATGGTATTAAATCGCGGCATGTTGCCGGAACACCAGGCGATGATGTCGGCGATAATGCGCATTGACGGTTTTGGCGGGTAAATATAGGTGTTGCGGCAGAGGTACTCTTTGAGAATATCGTTTTGAATGGTGCCGGTCAGTTTATCAGGTGTAACACCTTGCTCTTCTGCGGCGACGATATAAAACGCCAGTACTGGTAGCACTGCGCCATTCATGGTCATCGAAACCGACATTTTATCCAGCGGGATCTGGTCGAACAGGACTTTCATATCTTCCACGGTGTCGATAGCGACGCCCGCTTTGCCGACGTCACCCGCCACGCGTGGGTTATCGGAGTCGTAGCCACGGTGGGTGGCAAGGTCAAACGCAACGGAAAGACCTTTTTGCCCGGCGGCCAGGTTACGGCGATAAAAAGCGTTGGACTCTTTTGCTGTTGAAAAACCAGCATACTGACGGATGGTCCACGGTTGGGCGGTATACATAGTGGCACGCGGGCCACGAACGTAGGGCGGCAAACCAGGAAGGGTACCTGTCACCTCCAGATTATCGAGATCGGCTTCGGTATACAGCGGCTTGATGGCGATCCCTTCCGCGGTTTGCTGAACCAGCGAGTCGACAGTTTTCTCCCGACGGCTCAATTCCTTGTTGGCAAGCTGTTGCCACTCCTGCTCGTTAGACATTATTTGCTCCGTAAAACGCAATCAAAATGAGGGTATTTGCGCTTACGGTGAGCTTTTTACGTGGGTTTGTCGCCAGCAAAAAAAATGCATTCAGACGTCGTTTTTTGCCGCCTGAGATTTGTCTATTTTGTGATGTGATTCAAGGAATACAAAAAGAAGTGAGGACAACGCCTGATATGTGCTATCAGGCATTATTTGATGGATTAATCCTGACGAAGGACTTTGTGACCATAATCGAGTAACGCATCAGTGACTTTACGCATCATGCGGCTTTCAGGAGCAAAGCGGTGCCAGTAGAGCATCCGTCGTTGAAATAGCCCAGGCGTTAAGTCAATCAGTTCACCGCTGGCCAGCTCTTTCTCGATTTGCAGGTGCGGGATCATACAGCAGGTGGTGCCCTGGCGAGCAAGTTGTACGAACGCTTCTGAAGAATTAACGATATGGCAGGGCACGCTGCCTGGAGGCAGATCGAAGTTTTGCTGCAAAAAGGCCTGGTGCATATCGTCAAGATGGTCAAACGCGACCACTGGCGCTTTCAGTAATGCCGAACGCGTTACGCCGTTAGGGAAATATTTTTCGGCAAAGGGTTTTGAGCTGACGAACAGATAGTCGAGCGCACCAAGTTTATCGACAAGACAACTCGGCAGCGCCTGATGTTGAATACTCACCGCGCCGACCACTTCGCCGCGGCGCAGACGTTCCTGAGTGCGGGTTTCATCTTCTACCTGCAAGTTGAGGCGGATAGGCGAATCAGCCAACACAGGAGCCAGTGCAGGAAGCAACCACGTCGCCAGACTGTCGGCGTTGACCGCCAGTGAAAGCAGCAGCGGAGTCGAACCGGTTTGTTCATCGCCCAGCCACTCTTCTTCCAGCAACTCCACCTGGCGCAGCAGTGCCAGCAGTTTTTGCCCTTGTTCCGTCGGGCGCGGCGGTACGGTACGCACCAACAGCGGCTGCCCGAACATATTTTCCAGTTGCTTAATGCGCTGTGAGACGGCTGATTGTGTAATGCACAGCTTTTGTGCCGCGCGCTCAAATCCTCGTTCACGTATCACCGCATCCAGTGCCTGTAATGTTCTGTAGTCCGGGCGTTTCATTGCTGTTGTCTGCTCCTGGTAAATGCTTTTTCCTGCACTATGACACAATTTTGTGTCAGGTTGCATATACCGAAGCCGTCGGCGGGTAACATTTGTATTCGTGGTTAAACGCGCAGCTTAAAAGATCAGGGATTTGCGCTAATGCATTTCGCTCAGCGAGTTCGCGCCCTGGTTGTGTTGAATGGCGTGGCGTTATTGCCCCAATTTGCCTGTAAACAGGGGCTTGCGAACGGTGAACTGGTGCGCCTGTTTGCACCGTGGAGCGGCATACCCAGATTGTTATATGCCTTATTTGCGGGGCGAAAGGGGATGCCTGCCATTGCGCGATATTTTATGGATGAGTTAACCACGCGGCTTGCCAACGGGGTCTGAATCGCTTTTTTTGTATATAATGCGTGTGAAATTTCATACCACAGGCGAAACGATCATGACGCAGGATGAATTGAAAAAAGCAGTAGGATGGGCGGCACTTCAGTATGTTCAGCCCGGCACCATTGTTGGTGTAGGTACAGGTTCCACCGCCGCACACTTTATTGACGCGCTCGGTACAATGAAAGGCCAGATTGAAGGGGCCGTTTCCAGTTCAGATGCTTCCACTGAAAAACTGAAAAGCCTCGGCATTCACGTTTTTGATCTCAACGAAGTCGACAGCCTTGGCATCTACGTTGATGGCGCAGATGAAATCAACGGCCACATGCAAATGATCAAAGGCGGCGGCGCGGCGCTGACCCGTGAAAAAATCATTGCTTCGGTTGCAGAAAAATTTATCTGTATTGCAGACGCTTCCAAGCAGGTTGATATTCTGGGTAAATTCCCGCTGCCAGTAGAAGTTATCCCGATGGCACGTAGTGCAGTGGCGCGCCAGCTGGTGAAACTGGGCGGTCGTCCGGAATACCGTCAGGGCGTGGTGACCGATAATGGCAACGTGATCCTCGACGTCCACGGCATGGAAATTCTTGACCCGATAGCGATGGAAAACGCCATAAATGCGATTCCTGGCGTGGTGACTGTTGGCTTGTTTGCTAACCGTGGCGCGGACGTTGCGCTGATTGGCACACCTGACGGTGTCAAAACCATTGTGAAATGATCTGACGGGGGAACCTCCCCCGTTAAAAAAATTCTCTTCATTAAATTTGGTGACATGTGTCACGCTTTTACCAGGCAATTGTCGATTGCTCTAAATAAATCCTCTAAACCAGCATATTCATCCAAGAATTACCTTTGCGTGATATTTCCTCAACATCGCGACGCAAACGTTCATATTGCCGCAATATTATTTTTTGATATGTTGAAAGGCGGATGCAAATCCGCACACAACATTTCAAAAGACAGGATTGGGTAAATGGCAAAGGTATCGCTGGAGAAAGACAAGATTAAGTTTCTGCTGGTAGAAGGCGTGCACCAAAAGGCGCTGGAAAGCCTTCGTGCAGCTGGTTACACCAACATCGAATTTCACAAAGGCGCGCTGGATGATGAACAATTAAAAGAATCCATCCGCGATGCCCACTTCATCGGCCTGCGATCCCGTACCCATCTGACTGAAGACGTGATCAACGCCGCAGAAAAACTGGTCGCTATTGGCTGTTTCTGTATCGGAACAAACCAGGTTGATCTGGATGCGGCGGCAAAGCGCGGGATCCCGGTATTTAACGCACCGTTCTCAAATACGCGCTCTGTTGCGGAGCTGGTGATTGGCGAACTGCTGCTGCTATTGCGCGGCGTGCCGGAAGCCAATGCTAAAGCGCACCGTGGCGTGTGGAACAAACTGGCGGCGGGTTCTTTTGAAGCGCGCGGCAAAAAGCTGGGTATCATCGGCTACGGTCATATTGGTACGCAATTGGGCATTCTGGCTGAATCGCTGGGAATGTATGTTTACTTTTATGATATTGAAAACAAACTGCCGCTGGGCAACGCCACTCAGGTACAGCATCTTTCTGACCTGCTGAATATGAGCGATGTGGTGAGTCTGCATGTACCAGAGAATCCGTCCACCAAAAATATGATGGGCGCGAAAGAGATTTCGCTAATGAAGCCCGGCTCGCTGCTGATTAATGCCTCGCGCGGTACTGTGGTGGATATTCCGGCGCTGTGTGATGCGCTGGCGAGCAAACATCTGGCGGGGGCGGCAATCGACGTATTCCCGACGGAACCGGCGACCAATAGCGATCCATTTACCTCTCCACTGTGTGAATTCGACAACGTCCTTCTGACGCCACACATTGGCGGTTCGACTCAGGAAGCGCAGGAGAATATCGGCCTGGAAGTTGCGGGTAAATTGATCAAGTATTCTGACAATGGCTCAACGCTCTCTGCGGTGAACTTCCCGGAAGTCTCGCTGCCACTGCATGGTGGTCGTCGTCTGATGCACATCCACGAAAACCGTCCGGGCGTGCTAACTGCGCTGAACAAAATCTTCGCCGAGCAGGGCGTCAACATCGCCGCGCAATATCTACAAACTTCCGCCCAGATGGGTTATGTAGTTATTGATATTGAAGCTGACGAAGACGTTGCCGAAAAAGCGCTGCAGGCAATGAAAGCTATTCCGGGTACCATTCGCGCCCGTCTGCTGTACTAATTCCCCTTCTCTGAAAATTAACGGGCAGGTCACTGACTTGCCCGTTTTTTTATCCCTTCTCCACACCGTTGCCGCGTTGCGCATTCTACTTTGCGAGTCTGCTCCAGAAAATAAATCAAAGTCAGATCAATGCGTTGTGTTTATTTAATGGGGATTTACGATGGCGGGACAGCATGGGGCTGTAACGGTAAAGCCCTCACCGAAGCGAGGGCTTAAAGGAGAAGGGTTATGATGCGACTTGTCATCATACTGATTGTACTGTTACTGATAAGTTTCGGAGCTTATTAACAGTCAGTCTCAGGGGAGGAGTCATCCTCCCTTACCCTTACTCACTAAATTAGGTCAAAGAATCAACGATGTCAATCAGGGCGATGCGGGGTGCATCGCCCTGAACCGAACTTTTTGATAGCCACTTCATCGCCCACGTTTACTGCCGTAATAGATCCTTTTTCCCAAAAATTATCTCTGTTTTGCATGGGGTTTTTCGAGCACGCTCGAAGAAAAGATTTAAAGGTAGATCAATGCGTTGTGGTTATTTAAAGAGAGCTTACGATAGCTGGGCAGCATGGGGCTGTAACGGTAAAGCCCTCACCGAAGCGAGGGCTTGAAGGAGAAGGGTTATGATGCGACTTGCCATCATACTGATTGTACTGTTACTCATAAGTTTCCCAGCTTATTAACAGTCAGTCACAGGGGAGGAGCAATCCTCCCTTACCCTTACTCACTAAATTAGGTTAAAGAATCAACGATGTCAATCAGGGCGATGCAGGTGTATCGCCCTTACCACTCCCAGACTTTCGACGGTGTAACCACCGCAGGAAGAGGGATATCCCACTCTTCAACGGGGAGTTTTTCCACCAACTGACAATCATGCGCATAACCCACCGGTTGCGTTTTATAGTGCTGCCAGTTTTGTAAGGTCCGATCATAAAAACCACCGCCCATTCCCAGGCGCTGACCGTACTCATCAAAGGCGACCAGCGGTGTGATCAGCACGTCTAATCGGGAAAGGGGTAGCACGTCACGCACATCCAGTTTTGGCTCATGGATTTTCAACCTGTTCATCACCAGTTCGCTTTGCGGATGGTAATTCAGGAACAGCAAATTACCGGCACTAAAGGGATGCAAAACTGGAAGATAAACGCGCTTACCGGCGCGCCAGAGTTGTTCTATGAGTGGCTGGGTGTCGAGTTCGCCATCAAAAGAGAGGAATACAGCGACCGTATGTGCCATCACCACCGGGGGATAAGTCATCATCCGGGTAGCGGCTTGTTGACCCATTTCTTGCTGTTGTTCCGGCGTTAACGCACGACGACGTTGCCGAATCATTTTGCGGATTTCTTGTCGGGATAATGTCAGTGGGAGTTCTGGTAGTTGCGTCATGGCTGGTGCCAGATAAGAAGGGAATCTCCGAGATGCCGCCGCAGGCTGTAACCCTTGAACCCTTGGTTCAAGGTGAATGTGTCGTCGCAGTTTTAAGGCTTCTCGGACGGACCGAGCATGCTCACCAACCGCGGAGCGCCACATTCTTGTGGTATGAAATATCGGCTCAGGGGACTGGCCCGCTTGCGAACATCTCAGAGAAATTTTGTCTTCACGGTTACTCTACCACAGTAAACCGAAAAGTGTCATTCAAAGTTTTGGTTAGTTTTTTCGGTGATGCGACCTTGTTCAAGTAACGCTTGTTCTATGGTCTGCTGCAGCATCCGAATACGCTGTTCCATACTTGCCGCGTAGTCACGAGTCTTTGCTTTTTCTTGCGCTAACTCATAGCTGATATTCAATGCGGCAATGAAGACCAACTGTTCAGTATTTGTGACTCTAGTGCGTTCTTTCAGATCTTGCAACCGTTGGTTCAGATCGTCCGCTGCCTGATTCAACGCATCCCTTTGGTCAGGCGGGCAGTTCACACGCAGTGAACGGCCAAAAATTTGGATATCGACGGGTTGTGCAGACATGCCACCTTCCTGCTGATTGACTGCGCTGCCTTCGTCTTTAGACCCATGGTCTGCGAAGGGGCGACACTATAGCTACCCTGATGAGAAGAGACAAGCCCTTTTCTGGTCCACCAGGGCCCAAAGTGGTAGCATATCATGAATATTCCTCCCTTTGACGACGAATGCTTATGTCTATACAGAACGAAATGCCTGGTTACAACGAAATGAACCAGTATCTGAACCAACAAGGGACGGGTCTGACCCCTGCTGAGATGCATGGTTTAATCAGTGGGATGATATGTGGCGGTAACGATGACAGCTCATGGCTACCGCTACTTCACGACCTGACGAACGAAGGCATGGCTTTCGGTCATGAGCTGGCACAGGCACTGCGTAAAATGCACTCTGCCACCAGCGATGCCCTGCAGGATGACGGCTTCCTTTTTCAGCTTTATCTGCCTGATGGCGATGATGTCAGCGTTTTCGATCGGGCTGATGCATTGGCAGGTTGGGTCAATCACTTCCTGCTTGGTCTTGGCGTTACGCAACCGAAGCTGGATAAAGTGACCGGCGAAACCGGTGAAGCTATCGACGATCTGCGTAACATTGCGCAACTGGGTTACGACGAAGACGAAGATCAGGAAGAGCTTGAAATGTCGCTTGAAGAGATCATCGAATACGTTCGTGTTGCCGCGCTGTTATGCCACGACACCTTTACTCATCCGCAACCGACCGCGCCAGAAGTACAAAAACCGACTCTACACTAAAAACAAAAAACGTAAGGAGAGTGTTATGAGTGAGATATCCCGGCAAGAGTTTCAGCGTCGCCGTCAGGCCCTGGTGGAGCAAATGCAACCCGGCAGCGCCGCGCTGATTTTTGCTGCACCAGAAGTAACACGTAGCGCCGACAGCGAATACCCCTATCGTCAGAACAGTGACTTCTGGTACTTCACCGGCTTTAACGAACCGGAAGCGGTGCTGGTGCTGATTAAAAGCGATGACACTCATAACCACAGCGTTCTGTTTAACCGCGTTCGCGACCTGACGGCGGAGATCTGGTTTGGCCGTCGCTTAGGCCAGGATGCCGCGCCAGAGAAACTGGGCGTTGACCGCGCACTGGCATTCAGCGAAATCAATCAGCAACTTTATCAACTACTTAACGGCCTGGATGTGGTTTACCATGCCCAGGGCGAATATGCATATGCTGATGAAATCGTGAACAGTGCGCTGGAAAAACTGCGTAAAGGTTCGCGGCAAAATCTCACCGCACCGGCAACGATGATCGACTGGCGTCCTGTTGTTCATGAAATGCGCCTGTTCAAATCGCCAGAAGAGATTGCCGTACTCCGCCGCGCGGGAGAAATCACCGCCATGGCACATACACGGGCGATGGAAAAATGCCGTCCGGGAATGTTCGAGTACCATCTGGAAGGCGAAATTCACCACGAATTTAACCGCCACGGTGCGCGCTATCCGTCCTATAACACCATTGTCGGCAGCGGTGAAAACGGCTGCATTCTGCACTACACCGAAAACGAGAGTGAACTGCGCGACGGTGACCTGGTGTTGATTGACGCGGGTTGTGAATACAAAGGTTACGCGGGCGATATTACCCGCACCTTCCCGGTCAACGGCAAATTCACCCAGGCCCAGCGTGAAATCTACGACATTGTGCTGGAGTCTCTCGAAACCAGCCTGCGCCTGTATCGTCCGGGAACTTCCATTCTGGAAGTCACTGGTGAAGTGGTGCGCATCATGGTTAGCGGCCTGGTAAAACTCGGCATCCTGAAAGGTGATGTTGATGAACTGATCGCTCAGAACGCCCATCGTCCTTTCTTTATGCATGGCCTTAGCCACTGGTTAGGACTGGATGTCCATGACGTTGGCGTTTATGGTCAGGATCGCTCGCGCATTCTGGAACCGGGGATGGTACTGACCGTAGAGCCTGGTCTGTATATCGCGCCGGATGCGGATGTGCCAGAACAATATCGCGGTATCGGCATTCGTATTGAAGACGACATTGTGATTACCGAAACCGGCAACGAAAACCTCACCGCCAGCGTGGTGAAAAAGCCGGAAGAAATCGAAGCGTTGATGGCAGCTGCGAGAAAGCAATGAGCGTAATCATCGTCGGTGGCGGCATGGCGGGCGCGACGCTGGCGCTGGCTATTTCCCGGTTAAGTCACGGGGCGCTGCCGGTACATTTGATTGAAGCGACCGCGCCAGAGTCACATGCTCATCCGGGCTTTGATGGACGAGCGATAGCGCTGGCGGCGGGTACCTGTCAGCAACTGGCGCGCATCGGCGTCTGGCAATCTCTGGCGGATTACGCAACCGCCATCACTACCGTGCATGTCAGCGATCGTGGTCACGCTGGATTTGTCACCCTCGCCGCAGAAGATTACCAACTGGCGGTGCTGGGACAGGTTGTCGAATTGCACAATGTCGGGCAACGGCTGTTTGCATTGCTGCGTAAAGCACCTGGCGTAACGCTGCATTGCCCTGATCGCGTGGCTAACGTTGCCCGTACTCAGAGTCACGTTGAAGTGACGCTGGAGAGTGGCGAGACGCTGACGGGCCGCGTGCTGGTAGCAGCTGATGGCACCCATTCAGCGTTAGCCACCGCGTGCGGCGTTGACTGGCAGCAGGAGCCTTACGAACAACTGGCCGTGATTGCCAACGTTGCGACTTCCGTTGCGCACGAAGGCCGCGCTTTTGAACGCTTCACGCAACATGGCCCGCTGGCGATGTTGCCGATGTCTGACGGACGCTGTTCGCTGGTCTGGTGTCATCCACTGGAACGGCGCGAAGAGGTGCTGTCGTGGAGCGACGAGAAGTTTTGCCGTGAACTCCAGTCGGCCTTTGGCTGGCGACTTGGAAAAATTACCCACGCCGGTAAACGCAGTGCTTATCCGCTGGCGTTAACCCGCGCCGCCAGAGCTATTACCCATCGTACCGTGCTGGTGGGCAATGCGGCGCAAACTCTGCACCCGATTGCCGGGCAAGGGTTTAACCTCGGTATGCGAGATGTCATGAGCCTTGCGGAAACCCTGACTCAGGCGCATGAGCGCGGAGAAGACATCGGTGATTACGGCATATTGTGCCGCTATCAGCAGCGTCGACAGAGCGATCGCGAAGCAACCATCGGCGTCACGGACAGCCTGGTACATCTTTTTGCCAACCGTTGGGCACCGCTGGTTGTCGGGCGCAACATCGGACTGATGACGATGGAATTATTCACCCCGGCACGCGATGTGCTGGCGCAGCGCACCCTCGGTTGGGTGGCGCGTTGAAGGCGGTTTTAAGGAATAAACAATGCAAAGTGTTGATGTAGCCATTGTTGGTGGCGGCATGGTGGGGCTGGCGGTTGCCTGCGGCTTACAGGGGAGCGGCTTACGCGTTGCCGTACTGGAGCAGCGCGTACCGGAACCTCTGGCGGCGGATGCACCACCACAACTGCGCGTTTCGGCTATCAATGCCGCCAGCGAAAAATTACTCACCCGTCTTGGCGTCTGGCAGGACATTCTCTCTCGTAGGGCCAGTTGTTATCACGGTATGGAAGTGTGGGACAAAGACAGTTTTGGTCACATTTCGTTTGACGATCAAAGCATGGGCTATAGCCATCTTGGGCATATCGTTGAAAACTCAGTGATTCACTACGCGCTGTGGAACAAAGCGCAGCAGTCGTCAGATACCACTCTGTTGGCCCCCGCAGAATTACAGCAGGTCGCCTGGGGAGAAAACGAAACCTTCCTGACGCTGAAAGATGGCAGTATGTTAACGGCGCGTCTGGTGATTGGCGCGGACGGCGCTAATTCCTGGTTGCGCAACAAAGCCGATATTCCGCTGACTTTCTGGGATTATCAGCATCACGCGCTGGTAGCGACCATTCGCACGGAAGAACCGCATGATGCGGTGGCGCGGCAGGTTTTCCATGGCGAAGGCATTCTGGCCTTTTTACCGCTTAGCGATCCGCATCTTTGCTCGATTGTCTGGTCACTGTCGCCAGAGGAAGCGCAGCGTATGCAGCAGGCAGGGGAAGACGAATTTAATCGCGCGTTAAATATCGCTTTTGATAATCGCCTGGGCTTATGCAAGGTTGAGAGCGCGCGTCAGGTGTTCCCACTGACGGGGCGTTATGCGCGCCAGTTTGCCGCGCACCGTCTGGCGCTGGTGGGCGACGCCGCGCATACCATTCACCCGCTGGCGGGGCAGGGGGTAAATCTCGGCTTTATGGATGCTGCAGAGCTGGTTGCTGAACTGAAACGGTTGCATCGTCAGGGTAAAGACATCGGGCAGTACATTTATCTGCGTCGCTATGAGCGTAGCCGCAAGCACAGTGCGGCGATGATGCTGGCTGGTATGCAGGGATTCCGCGATCTGTTTTCCGGTACCAATCCGGCGAAAAAACTGCTGCGTGATATTGGTCTGAAACTGGCCGACACGCTTCCTGGCGTTAAACCACAACTTATCCGCCAGGCAATGGGATTAAACGATTTGCCTGAATGGCTGCGTTAAAAATTTCTCTTCTGCTGTTTATTTGATACCCATCACACTTTCATCTCCCGGTTTTTTCGCCGGGAGATTTTCCTCATTTGAAATAAACTAATTTCACCTCCGTTTTCGCATTATATTTTCTAATGTCACGAATTTTTGATTTAGTGTTTTTTGACATTTTTTCAGCTCTTAATATTGTCTTATTCAAATTAACTTTCTCATCACATCATCTTTATATAAAAACTTGTGTATTTTTTGGTTTTTTATTCTGTTGCGATTTTGGCGTTTTTTAACCATAAGCTAATGTGATGATCAATTTTACCTTATGGTTAACAGTCTGTTTCGGTGGTAAGTTCAGGCAAAAGAGAACGATTGCGTTGGGGACCGGGAGTGGCTCCGATGCTGGGTTTCGTGGTGATAATTTCACTATGAAAAAGTTGTCAGCCCCGCTTATTCAATGAGGACAAGATGGCACAACAGACTCCTTTGTACGAACAACATACGCTTTGCGGCGCTCGCATGGTGGATTTCCACGGCTGGATGATGCCGCTGCATTACGGTTCGCAAATCGACGAACATCATGCGGTACGTACCGATGCCGGAATGTTTGATGTGTCACATATGACCATCGTCGATCTTCGCGGCAGCCGCACCCGGGAGTTTCTGCGTTATCTGCTGGCGAACGATGTGGCGAAGCTCACCAAAAGCGGCAAAGCCCTTTACTCGGGGATGTTGAATGCCTCTGGCGGTGTGATAGATGATCTCATCGTCTACTACTTTACTGAAGATTTCTTCCGCCTCGTTGTTAACTCCGCCACCCGCGAAAAAGACCTCTCCTGGATTACCCAACACGCTGAACCTTTCGGCATCGAAATTACCGTTCGTGATGACCTTTCCATGATTGCCGTACAAGGGCCGAATGCGCAGGCAAAAGCTGCCACACTGTTTAATGATGCTCAGCGTCAGGCGGTGGAAGGGATGAAACCGTTCTTTGGCGTGCAGGCGGGCGATCTGTTTATTGCCACCACTGGTTATACCGGTGAAGCGGGCTATGAAATTGCGCTGCCCAATGAAAAAGCGGCGGATTTCTGGCGCGCGCTGGTGGAAGCGGGCGTTAAGCCATGCGGCCTGGGCGCGCGTGACACGCTGCGTCTGGAAGCGGGCATGAATCTTTATGGTCAGGAGATGGGCGAAACTATTTCTCCTTTAGCCGCCAACATGGGCTGGACTATCGCCTGGGAACCGGCAGATCGTGACTTCATCGGTCGTGAAGCCCTGGAAGTGCAGCGTGAGCATGGCACAGAAAAACTGGTTGGTCTGGTGATGACCGAAAAAGGCGTGCTGCGTAATGAACTGCCGGTACGTTTTACCGATGCGCAGGGCAACCAGCATGAAGGCATTATCACCAGCGGGACTTTCTCCCCGACGCTGGGTTACAGCATTGCGCTGGCACGCGTGCCGGAAGGTATTGGCGAAACGGCGATTGTGCAAATTCGCAACCGTGAAATGCCGGTTAAAGTGACGAAACCTGTTTTTGTGCGTAACGGTAAAGCCGTCGCGTGATTTACTTTTTTGGAGATTGATTGATGAGCAACGTACCAGCAGAACTGAAATACAGCAAAGAACACGAATGGCTGCGTAAAGAAGCCGACGGCACTTACACCGTTGGTATAACCGAACATGCCCAGGAGCTGTTAGGCGATATGGTGTTTGTTGACCTGCCGGAAGTGGGCGCAACGGTTAGCGCGGGCGATGACTGCGCGGTTGCCGAATCAGTAAAAGCGGCGTCAGACATTTATGCGCCAGTAAGCGGTGAAATCGTGGCGGTAAACGACGCACTGAGCGATTCCCCGGAACTGGTGAACAGCGAACCGTATGCAGGTGGCTGGATCTTTAAAATCAAAGCCAGCGATGAAAGCGAACTGGAATCACTGCTGGATGCGACCGCATACGAAGCATTGTTAGAAGACGAGTAACGGCTTTATTCCTCTTCTGCGGGAGAGGATCAGGGTGAGGATATTTACGCCTCACCCTCACTCTCTTCGCAAGGAGAGAGGTTCACAATTCACTGCACGTTTCAGGAACCATCGCTCATGACACAGACGTTAAGCCAGCTTGAAAACAGCGGCGCTTTTATTGAACGCCATATCGGACCGGACGCCGCGCAACAGCAAGAAATGCTGAATGCCGTTGGTGCACAATCGTTAAACGCGCTGACCGGCCAGATTGTGCCGAAAGATATTCAGCTTGCGACCCCGCCGCAGGTTGGCGCACCGGCGACCGAATACGCCGCACTGGCAGAACTCAAGGCTATTGCCAGTCGCAATAAACGCTTCACGTCTTACATCGGCATGGGTTACACCGCCGTGCAGCTACCGCCGGTTATCCTGCGTAACATGCTGGAAAATCCGGGCTGGTATACCGCGTACACTCCGTATCAACCTGAAGTCTCCCAGGGCCGCCTTGAAGCACTGCTCAACTTCCAGCAGGTAACGCTGGATTTGACTGGACTGGATATGGCCTCTGCTTCTCTTCTGGACGAGGCCACCGCTGCCGCCGAAGCAATGGCGATGGCGAAACGCGTCAGCAAACTGAAAAATGCCAACCGCTTCTTCGTGGCTTCCGATGTGCATCCGCAAACGCTGGATGTGGTCCGTACTCGTGCCGAAACCTTTGGTTTTGAAGTGATTGTCGATGACGCGCAAAAAGTGCTCGACCATCAGGACGTCTTCGGCGTGCTGTTACAGCAGGTAGGCACTACCGGTGAAATTCACGACTACACTGCGCTTATTAGCGAACTGAAATCACGCAAAATTGTGGTCAGCGTTGCCGCCGATATTATGGCGCTGGTGCTGTTAACTGCGCCGGGTAAACAGGGCGCGGATATTGTTTTTGGTTCGGCGCAACGCTTCGGCGTGCCGATGGGCTACGGTGGCCCACACGCGGCATTCTTTGCGGCGAAAGATGAATACAAACGCTCAATGCCGGGCCGTATTATCGGTGTATCGAAAGATGCAGCTGGCAATACCGCGCTGCGCATGGCGATGCAGACTCGCGAGCAACATATCCGCCGTGAGAAAGCGAACTCCAACATTTGTACTTCCCAGGTACTGCTGGCAAACATCGCCAGCCTGTATGCCGTTTATCACGGCCCGGTTGGCCTGAAACGTATCGCTAACCGCATTCACCGTTTGACCGATATCCTGGCGGCAGGCCTGCAACAAAAAGGTCTGAAGCTGCGCCATGCGCACTATTTCGACACTCTGTGTGTGGAAGTGGCCGACAAGGCGGGCGTACTGGCGCGTGCCGAAGCGGCTGAAATCAACCTGCGTAGCGATATCCTGAACGCGGTTGGGATCACCCTTGATGAAACCACCACGCGTGAAAACGTAATGCAGCTTTTCAGCGTGCTGCTGGGCGATAACCACGGGCTGGAGATCGACACGCTGGACAAAGACGTGGCTCACGACAGCCGCTCTATCCAGCCTGCGATGCTGCGCGACGACGAAATCCTCACCCATCCGGTGTTTAATCGCTACCACAGCGAAACCGAAATGATGCGCTATATGCACTCGCTGGAGCGTAAAGATCTGGCGCTGAATCAGGCGATGATCCCGCTGGGTTCCTGCACCATGAAACTGAACGCCGCCGCCGAGATGATCCCAATCACCTGGCCGGAATTTGCCGAACTGCACCCGTTTTGTCCGCCGGAACAGGCTGAAGGTTATCAGCAGATGATTGCGCAGCTGGCTGACTGGCTGGTGAAACTGACCGGTTACGACGCCGTTTGTATGCAGCCGAACTCCGGCGCACAGGGCGAATACGCGGGCCTGCTGGCGATTCGTCATTATCATGAAAGCCGCAACGAAGGGCATCGCGATATCTGCCTGATCCCGGCTTCTGCGCACGGAACTAACCCCGCTTCTGCACATATGGCAGGAATGCAGGTGGTGGTTGTGGCGTGTGATAAAAACGGCAACATCGATCTGACTGATCTGCGCGCGAAAGCGGAACAGGCGGGCGATAACCTCTCCTGTATCATGGTGACTTATCCTTCTACCCACGGCGTGTATGAAGAAACGATCCGTGAAGTGTGTGAAGTCGTGCATCAGTTCGGCGGTCAGGTTTACCTTGATGGCGCGAACATGAACGCCCAGGTTGGCATCACCTCGCCGGGCTTTATTGGCGCGGACGTTTCGCACCTCAACCTGCATAAAACTTTCTGCATTCCGCACGGCGGTGGTGGTCCGGGTATGGGACCGATCGGTGTGAAAGCGCATCTGGCACCGTTTGTACCGGGTCATAGCGTGGTGCAAATCGAAGGCATGTTAACCCGTCAGGGCGCAGTTTCTGCGGCACCGTTCGGTAGCGCCTCTATCCTGCCAATCAGCTGGATGTACATCCGCATGATGGGCGCAGAAGGGCTGAAAAAAGCAAGCCAGGTGGCAATCCTCAACGCCAACTATATTGCCAGCCGCCTGCAGGATGCCTTCCCGGTGCTGTATACCGGTCGCGACGGTCGCGTGGCGCACGAATGTATTCTCGATATTCGCCCGCTGAAAGAAGAAACCGGCATCAGCGAGCTGGATATTGCCAAGCGCCTGATCGACTACGGTTTCCACGCGCCGACGATGTCGTTCCCGGTGGCGGGTACGCTGATGGTTGAACCGACTGAATCTGAAAGCAAAGTGGAACTGGATCGCTTTATCGACGCGATGCTGGCTATCCGCGCAGAAATCGACCAGGTTAAAGCCGGTGTCTGGCCGCTGGAAGATAACCCGCTGGTGAACGCGCCGCACATTCAGAACGAACTGGTCGCCGAGTGGGCGCATCCGTACAGCCGTGAAGTTGCAGTATTCCCGGCAGGTGTGGCAGACAAATACTGGCCGACGGTGAAACGTCTGGATGATGTTTACGGCGACCGTAACCTGTTCTGCTCCTGCGTACCGATTAGCGAATACCAGTAATTCACTGATTCGACTATCTTCTAAAGGCGCTTCGGCGCCTTTTTAGTCAGATGACAAAGTACAAAAGCGCTCAGACAGTCCCCTCACCCCTTTGGGGAGAGGGTTAGGGTGAGGGGAACAGGCCGGCACTGGCGCGAATATTTACCCTCACCCCGGCCCTCTCCCTGAAAGGGCGAGGGGAAAAGCGTGCCAACATTGAAGATTGAGCCAGTTTGTTAGCAATCTCAAAGATACGTCAACGAATTAATTTTTCTCGGAAAAACAAATGGCTATAGCACTTGTGACCGGTGGCAGTCGCGGCATCGGGCGGGCAACTGCATTACTGTTGGCGAAAGAAGAGTATACGGTGGCGGTTAATTATCAACAAAACCTCCATGCGGCGCAGGAAGTGGTGAACTTAATCACGCAAGCCGGTGGCAAGGCATTCGTGCTCCAGGCGGATATCAGCGACGAAAATCAGGTCATCGCAATGTTTACAGCAATCGATCAGCACGATGAACCGCTAGCAGCGCTGGTCAATAACGCCGGGATCTTGTTTACCCAGTGCACCGTTGAAAACCTTACCGCAGAGCGAATCAACCGAGTACTTTCCACCAACGTGACGGGATATTTTCTCTGCTGCCGCGAGGCGGTAAAACGCATGGCGCTTAAAAATGGTGGCAGTGGCGGCGCTATCGTCAATGTCTCTTCGGTGGCCTCACGGTTGGGTTCGCCAGGGGAATATGTTGATTACGCGGCATCGAAAGGGGCGATTGATACGTTAACCACCGGACTATCGCTGGAAGTCGCCGCGCAGGGGATCCGCGTTAACTGCGTGCGGCCAGGGTTTATTTATACCGAAATGCACGCCAGCGGCGGCGAGCCTGGACGCGTCGATCGCGTTAAGTCGAACATCCCCATGCAGCGTGGTGGACAGGCAGAAGAGGTCGCGCAGGCCATTGTCTGGCTACTAAGTGATAAAGCCTCTTACGTCACGGGAAGTTTTATCGATTTGGCGGGCGGGAAATAAAACAGGGAAGTTGTCTGACCGGATGCAACAAGTATTGCATCCGGTACTTCATCGACTTAAAGCTTCTCGCCGTTGCTGGCAATCACCTCTTTGTACCAGTTAAAGCTCTTCTTACGTGAACGCGACATATCGCCAGTACCGTCGTCATGTTTATTCACATAGATAAAGCCGTAGCGTTTGCTGTACTGCCCGGTAGTGAATGACACGCAGTCGATGCAGCCCCACGGTGTGTAGCCCATCAGATCCACACCATCGTAAGTCACTGCTTTTTTCATCTCTTCAATATGGGCGCGCAGGTAGTCAATGCGGTAGTCGTCGTTGATGCTGCCATCTTCTTCCACTTTGTCGTAAGCGCCAAAACCGTTTTCGACAATAAACAGCGGCCTCTGATAACGCTCATACAGTTCGCAAAGGGCATAGCGCAGACCTACTGGATCAATCTGCCAGCCCCAGTCAGACGCTTTAACATACGGGTTCGGTACGCTGCCTTCAAAACCAGAGATCGCATCGCCTGTGCCGCCTTCGGCCTTCACTGCGTTGGTCATGTAATAGCTGAAACCAAGATAATCGCAGGTGCCTTCACGCAGTACATCGAGATCGCCGTCTTCCATTTTGATGTTAAATCCGCGACGCTCCCACTCGTTCAACACATAGGACGGGTAATAGCCGCGTAGCTGCACATCGGTAAAGACGTAGCGTTCGCGCATCGACTCCTGAGCGAACATCACATCGTCCGGGTTACAGCAGTAGGGATAGAGCGGCACCATCGCCAGCATACAGCCGACTTTCATCTCCGGGTTAATGCGACGCGCAGCTTTCACCGCCAGGGCGCTGGCGACAAACTGGTGATGCAGCACCTGATACATCGTCTCTTCCGGGTTCTCATGCTCGGTATAAACCACGCCGGAGCAGCAGTAACCGAACAGCGGTGCACGCCAGTTACGCTGGTTGTTAATTTCGTTGAAGGTCATCCAGTATTTGACTTTATGCTTATAGCGTTCAAACACCACTTCCGCGAAACGGACAAAGAAATCAACCACTTTACGGTTGGTCCAGCTACCGTATTGCTGCACCAGATGCAGCGGCATTTCAAAGTGGGAGAGGGTGATCACCGGTTCGATGTTGTATTTCAGCAGTTCATCGAACATATCATCGTAGAACTTCAGCCCTTCTTCGTTTGGCTGAGCTTCATCACCTTTTGGAAAAATACGCGTCCAGGCGATGGAAGTCCGAAAACATTTGAAGCCCATTTCGGCAAATAGCTTGATGTCTTCCTTGTAGTGACCATAAAAATCAACGGCTTCATGGTTTGGATAGTATTTGCCTGGCAAGACTTCTTTGGTGATTTCGCGCGGCACGCCGTGTGCGCCACCGGTCAGAACGTCACAAATGCTCGGCCCTTTGCCGCCTTTGTTCCAGCCGCCTTCGACCTGATGAGCGGCAACTGCGCCGCCCCATAAGAAATCTTTCGGTAAGGTGAGTTTTTTCACTATCATAGGCTCCAGATGAGTCAATTCTTACAGGAAATAGTACCATGCAGCCAAACGACATCACTTTTTTTCAACGTTTCCAGGATGACATTCTGGCTGGGCGTAAAACCATCACCATCCGCGACGAGTCTGAATCGCACTTCAAAACGGGTGATGTGCTTCGTGTCGGGCGTTTTGAAGATGACGGTTATTTTTGCACGATTGAAGTCACCGCAACCTCAACCGTAACGCTGGATACGCTGACGGAAAAACATGCAGAGCAGGAAAATATGACCCTGACTGAACTGATAAAGGTCATTGCCGACATCTATCCCGGTCAGACACAGTTTTATGTGATTGAATTTAAATGTCTTTAAATTGAACTCACGCCTGTTAGTTGAAATTTCGCATTTAATTTCATGATTTTTAGGAGATTAGTCTCAAATCAGAATTTATTTTAGCTAACAGGTGTTCACTGGAACTATTCTCAGTTACGCTGGAGAGGTATACATGTGCGTGTACGTTTCTCCGGAGTAAGTTATGGTTCAGAAGCCCCTCATTAAGCAGGGATATTCGCTGGCAGAGGAAATTGCCAACAGCGTCAGTCACGGCATTGGGTTGGTGTTTGGTATCGTTGGGCTGGTGTTGCTACTGGTTCAGGCGGTGGATCTCAATGCCAGCGCCACAGCGATAACCAGTTACAGCCTCTATGGCGGCAGTATGATCCTGCTGTTCCTCGCTTCGACGCTCTATCACGCCATTCCTCATCAACGGGCAAAAATGTGGCTGAAGAAATTTGACCATTGCGCTATTTACCTGTTGATTGCCGGAACCTACACGCCGTTTTTGCTGGTGGGGCTGGATTCTCCGTTAGCGCGCGGGTTGATGATTGTTATCTGGAGCCTGGCATTGCTGGGTATTCTGTTTAAACTGACCATCGCGCACCGATTCAAAATTTTATCTCTGGTGACCTATCTGGCGATGGGCTGGCTGTCGCTGGTGGTAATTTATGAAATGGCAGTTAAGCTCGCGGCGGGCAGCGTTACCTTACTGGCGGTAGGCGGCGTGGTTTATTCGCTCGGGGTGATTTTCTACGTCTGCAAACGCATTCCATACAACCATGCCATCTGGCACGGCTTCGTGCTCGGCGGTAGTCTGTGCCACTTTCTGGCGATCTATTTGTATATTGGGCAGGCGTAATGGGTATGCCTTTGTAGGCCTGATAAGACGCGCCAGCGTCGCATCAGGCGATAAATGCCTGATGCGATAAAGAGATTTACTCTTCGAGCGAATACGGCAGCGGCTCGATATGCAGTGTATTCGCATCGTCGCGTACGCGGAAGATGCTATCCGGTTCCATATCGTTATTCATGACGACCTGTACCACGACCTGACCATCTTCCAGTTTTACCGCAGCCAGCACCGTACCGGTACGACGCCAGTTCTCGCCCATTTTCAGCTCTAAGTCTTCACCAGCTTCCGGCAGTCGGCTGGCGCTACCTGCCAGCAACCAGAGCGCACGTTTATTGGCACCACGGAATTTTGCTCGCGCCACCATCTCTTGTCCGGTATAGCAGCCTTTTTTAAAGCTGATACCGCCCAGCGCCTGGAGGTTGGTCGCCTGTGGGATAAACTGCCCGCTGTTGGCGGCATCAATCACCGGGAAACCCGCTTCAATGTTTAATGCCAGCCACTGTTGGCTATTGTTCAGTTCCGCTTCACCGCGCAGTTTATCGGTCAGCATATTAGCAGTAGCTTCATCGGTTACGATCAGGAAACGTTCTGCCGGGTGTTCAAACCATAGCAAAGTGGTCGCGCCTTCTTTAACTACCTGTTTTTCTTTCGAAGGCAGTTCACTAAAGAGATTTGCCAGCGCGGCGCGCGCCTGAAAACCGGCAACACCAAGCAGCACACGCTCGTCGTCTGGCGCGATGGTCACTTTAGAGAATACCGCATATTTTTTCAGTTCAGTCAGCTGCGGTTCACGCACGCTGCGCCGTTCAATCCATGCAAAGCCATCGCCGTCGCGGAACAGACGTAAATTGCTCCACATTTTACCTTTGGCGTCGCAATGGGCGGCGAGCAGGTGCTGATCTTCTGCCATCTGGCTGACATCTGCTGTCACCTGACCCTGCATATATTTTTCGCTGTCCGCGCCAGTAATGGTGGCAAGCGCCCAGTCATCAAGCGTCATCAGCGTCAGCGGTAAACGGGCAGAAGCCGTAGGCTGACGGGGAGGAAAAGGTGTAAAAGCCATAATAGAGTCCTGAGTTGCTTAACGGCGTATTAATGACTAATGGTAAAAGAGCTATGAGGCAATGCAAGTGCTTTCACTACGCGATCTGTGCCTTCTGCGAGGCGACTTCCAAAAAAATGAAGCCATTGAATTGTTGTGAATTAATTTCGCGATCGCGATGGTGTTTACTGATATTCCCGTAAAAGAAGGCGAAAAACACGTTACAATAGCGGGGTACTGGATTTTCGTGAGACAGGAAGAAGATGGACATTAACAACAAAGCCCGCATTCATTGGGCATGCCGCCGTGGTATGCGCGAACTCGATATTTCAATCATGCCGTTTTTCGAACATGAGTACGACAGCTTAAGCGATGACGAAAAACGCATCTTTATTCGTCTGCTGGAATGTGACGATCCGGACCTGTTTAACTGGCTGATGAATCACGGTAAACCGGCCGATGCAGAACTGGAAATGATGGTCCGACTCATCCAGACACGGAACCGGGAACGTGGTCCTGTGGCAATCTGATTTGCGCGTCTCCTGGCGCGCACAGTGGCTTTCCTTGCTGATTCATGGGCTGGTTGCCGCTGTTATTTTACTCATGCCCTGGCCACTCAGTTACACCCCGTTATGGATGGTGTTACTTTCGCTGGTGGTGTTTGATTGCGTTCGCAGCCAGCGGCGTATTAATGCTCGCCAGGGGGAAATTCGCTTGTTGATGGACGGGCGTTTGCGTTGGCAAGGGCAGGAGTGGAGCATCGTCAAAGCACCGTGGATGATTAAGAGCGGCATGATGCTGCGTTTACGTTCTGATGGCGGTAAACGGCAACATTTATGGCTGGCAGCCGACAGCATGGACGAAGCCGAATGGCGGGATTTACGGCGGATTTTGTTGCAACAAGAGACGCAAAGATAAAGATGACGGCAAAGCATATGCGCTAAGCCGTCAGTGAGATCAGGCGTAATGCTCTGCCATTTCGTTGAGGATTTGCTCGCACCAGCTCTGAATACGCTCGTCGCTAAGGTCATACTGGTTAGTTTCATCCAGCGCCAGACCCACGAACAGTTGCCCGTCAGCAATCACCGGTTTCGGGCTGGTAAATTCATATCCTTCCGTTGGCCAGTAGCCGACGAACTTCACGCCTTTGGTCGAGAGTTTGTCATGCAGCATACCGAGCGCATCGAGGAACCACTCGCCGTATCCCAGTTGATCGCCAAGCCCATACAGCGCAACAATTTTACCTTCAAGGTTCAGGTCGTCGAGCTGATCCCAGACGGCTTCCCAGTCTTCTTGGATTTCACCAAAATCCCAGGTCGGGATACCCAGAATGAGCACATCGTACTGCTCCATTAATTTCGGGGAGTCGTCCTTGAGGTTATGTAAGGTCACCAGTTCTGGGCCGATAATATCGCGGATTTTTTCTGCCGCCATTTCGGTGTAACAGGTGCTGGAACCGTAAAAAAGACCCATATTCATAACGTAAGCTTCTCGATTCTGCTGTGGCTTTTGCGGCTAGTGTATCAGAATCGCTTTAGTCACGGCACAATAAGGCATAATGGATCAAATGAGTGACCATAAGGGGCGCAAGTGAAACAGGATCTGGCACGCATCGAGCAGTTTCTTGATGCTCTGTGGCTGGAAAAAAATCTGGCTGAAAATACGTTGAACGCTTACCGTCGCGATCTGTCAATGATGGTGGAGTGGTTGCATCACCGCGGGTTGACGCTGGCGACGGCGCAAAGTGACGATTTGCAGGCATTACTGGCAGAACGGCTGGAGGGCGGGTATAAAGCCACCAGCTCAGCGCGTTTGCTGAGTGCAGTGCGCCGATTGTTCCAGTATCTTTATCGCGAAAAGTTTCGTGAAGACGATCCCAGTGCGCATCTCGCTTCACCGAAATTGCCCCAGCGTTTGCCAAAAGATTTAAGCGAAGCGCAGGTTGAACGTTTATTACAGGCACCATTAATTGATCAGCCACTGGAGCTACGCGATAAAGCCATGCTTGAAGTGTTGTATGCTACCGGGCTGCGTGTCTCTGAACTGGTCGGACTGACAATGAGTGATATCAGCCTGCGTCAGGGCGTAGTGCGGGTCATTGGTAAAGGCAACAAAGAGCGCCTGGTACCGTTAGGTGAAGAGGCGGTTTACTGGCTGGAAACCTATCTGGAACATGGGCGTCCGTGGCTGCTGAATGGTGTGTCAATTGACGTGTTGTTTCCCAGCCAGCGTGCGCAGCAGATGACGCGACAGACCTTCTGGCACCGCATTAAACATTATGCTGTGCTGGCGGGTATCGACAGCGAAAAGCTGTCACCGCATGTGTTGCGTCACGCTTTTGCCACCCATTTATTAAATCATGGTGCGGATTTACGCGTGGTGCAGATGCTACTGGGCCACAGCGACCTCTCCACCACGCAAATTTATACGCATGTCGCTACCGAGCGTCTGCGGCAACTTCATCAACAGCATCACCCGCGGGCGTGATGTCTGAAAAGAACGGGAAGATTTATGAAGAAAGGTTTTATGTTGTTTACTTTGTTAGCGGCGTTTTCAGGTTTTGCTCAGGCTGATGACGCGGCAATTCAACAAACGTTAGCCAAAATGGGCATCAAAAGCAGCGATATTCAGCCCGCGCCCGTAGCTGGCATGAAGACAGTTCTGACTAACAGCGGCGTGTTGTACATCACCGATGATGGTAAACATATCATTCAGGGGCCAATGTATGACGTTAGCGGCACGGCTCCGGTCAATGTCACCAATAAGATGCTGTTAAAGCAGTTGAATGCGCTTGAAAAAGAGATGATCGTTTATAAAGCGCCGCAGGAAAAACACGTCATCACCGTGTTTACTGATATTACCTGTGGTTACTGCCACAAACTGCATGAGCAAATGGCAGACTATAACGCGCTGGGGATCACCGTGCGTTATCTTGCTTTCCCGCGCCAGGGGCTGGACAGCGATGCAGAGAAAGAAATGAAAGCTATCTGGTGTGCGAAAGATAAAAACAAAGCGTTTGATGATGTGATGGCAGGTAAAAGCGTCGCACCAGCCAGCTGCGACGTGGATATTGCCGACCATTACGCACTTGGCGTCCAGCTTGGCGTTAGCGGTACTCCGGCAGTTGTGCTGAGCAATGGCACACTTGTTCCGGGTTACCAGCCGCCGAAAGAGATGAAAGAATTCCTCGACGAACACCAAAAAATGACCAGCGGTAAATAATTCGCGTGAAACAACAGATACAACTTCGTCGCCGTGAAGTCGATGAAACGGCAGACTTGCCCGCTGAATTGCCTCCCTTGCTGCGCCGTTTATACGCCAGCCGGGGCGTGCGCAGTGCGCAAGAACTGGAACGCAGTGTTAAAGGTATGTTGCCCTGGCAGCAACTGAGCGGCGTCGAAAAGGCCGTTGAGATCCTTTACAACGCTTTTCGCGAAGGAACGCGGATTATTGTGGTCGGCGATTTTGACGCCGACGGCGCGACCAGCACGGCTCTAAGCGTGCTGGCGATGCGCTCGCTTGGTTGCAGCAATATCGACTATCTGGTACCAAACCGTTTCGAAGACGGTTACGGCTTAAGCCCGGAAGTAGTCGATCAGGCCCATGCCCGTGGCGCGCAGTTAATTGTCACGGTGGATAACGGTATTTCCTCCCATGCGGGCGTTGAACACGCTCGCTCGTTGGGCATTCCGGTTATTGTTACCGATCACCATTTGCCGGGCGAAACATTACCCGCAGCGGAAGCGATCATTAACCCTAACTTGCGCGACTGTAATTTCCCGTCGAAATCACTGGCAGGCGTGGGTGTGGCGTTTTATCTGATGCTGGCGCTGCGCACCTTTTTGCGCGATCAGGGCTGGTTTGATGAGCGTGGCATCGCAATTCCTAACCTGGCAGAACTGCTGGATCTGGTAGCGCTGGGGACAGTAGCGGACGTCGTGCCGCTGGACGCTAATAATCGCATTCTGACCTGGCAGGGGATGAGTCGCATCCGTGCCGGAAAGTGCCGTCCGGGGATTAAAGCGCTGCTGGAAGTGGCAAATCGCGATGCGCAAAAACTCGCCGCCAGCGATTTAGGTTTTGCGCTGGGGCCACGTCTCAATGCTGCCGGACGACTGGACGATATGTCCGTCGGTGTGGCGCTCTTGCTGTGCGACAACATCGGCGAAGCGCGCGTGCTGGCAAATGAACTCGATGCGCTAAACCAGACGCGAAAAGAGATCGAACAAGGAATGCAAGTTGAAGCCCTGACCCTGTGCGAGAAACTGGAGCGAAGTCGCGACACGCTACCCGGCGGGCTGGCAATGTATCACCCCGAATGGCATCAGGGCGTTGTCGGTATTCTGGCTTCGCGCATCAAAGAGCGTTTTCACCGTCCGGTTATCGCCTTTGCGCCAGCAGGTGATGGTACGCTGAAAGGTTCAGGTCGCTCCATTCAGGGGCTGCATATGCGTGATGCACTGGAGCGATTAGACACACTCTACCCTGGCATGATACTGAAGTTTGGCGGTCATGCGATGGCGGCGGGTTTGTCGCTGGAAGAGGATAAATTCGAACTCTTTCAACAACGGTTTGGCGAACTGGTTACAGAGTGGCTGGACCCTTCGCTATTGCAAGGCGAAGTGGTGTCAGACGGTCCGTTAAGCCCGGCCGAAATGACCATGGAAGTGGCGCAGTTGCTGCGCGATGCTGGCCCGTGGGGGCAGATGTTCCCGGAGCCGCTGTTTGACGGTCATTTCCGTCTGCTGCAACAGCGGCTGGTGGGCGAACGTCATTTGAAGGTGATGGTCGAACCGGTCGGCGGCGGTCCACTGCTGGATGGTATTGCTTTTAATGTCGATACCGCCCTCTGGCCGGATAACGGCGTGCGTGAAGTGCAACTGGCTTATAAGCTCGATATCAACGAGTTTCGCGGCAACCGCAGCCTGCAAATTATCATCGACAATATCTGGCCAATTTAGCGTCATCTTCTCTATAAAAAAGAGCGTGGATTGGGTACAATCCCGCTCTTATCACCGCATTTTGACTAGCTCAATAAAAGAAATCAGACCATGTTTGAAATTAATCCGGTAAATAATCGCATTCAGGACCTCACGGAACGCTCCGACGTTCTTAGGGGGTATCTTTGACTACGACGCCAAGAAAGAGCGTCTGGAAGAAGTAAACGCCGAGCTGGAACAGCCGGATGTCTGGAACGAACCCGAACGCGCACAGGCGCTGGGTAAAGAGCGTTCCTCCCTCGAAGCCGTTGTCGACACCCTCGACCAAATGAAACAGGGGCTGGAAGATGTTTCTGGTCTGCTGGAACTGGCTGTAGAAGCTGACGACGAAGAAACCTTTAACGAAGCCGTTGCTGAACTCGACGCCCTGGAAGAAAAACTGGCGCAGCTTGAGTTCCGCCGTATGTTCTCTGGCGAATATGACAGCGCCGACTGCTACCTCGATATTCAGGCGGGGTCTGGCGGTACGGAAGCACAGGACTGGGCGAGCATGCTTGAGCGTATGTATCTGCGCTGGGCTGAATCGCGTGGTTTCAAAACTGAAATCATCGAAGAGTCGGAAGGTGAAGTGGCGGGTATTAAATCCGTGACGATCAAAATCTCCGGCGATTACGCTTACGGCTGGCTGCGTACAGAAACTGGCGTTCACCGCCTGGTGCGTAAGAGCCCGTTTGACTCCGGCGGTCGTCGCCACACATCGTTCAGCTCTGCGTTTGTTTACCCGGAAGTTGATGATGATATTGATATCGAAATCAACCCGGCGGATTTGCGCATTGACGTTTATCGCGCGTCCGGCGCGGGCGGTCAGCACGTTAACCGTACCGAATCTGCGGTGCGTATTACCCACATCCCAACCGGGATCGTGACCCAATGCCAGAACGACCGTTCCCAGCACAAGAACAAAGACCAGGCCATGAAGCAGATGAAAGCGAAGCTTTATGAACTGGAGATGCAGAAGAAAAATGCCGAGAAACAGGCGATGGAAGATAACAAATCCGACATCGGCTGGGGCAGCCAGATTCGTTCTTATGTCCTTGATGACTCCCGCATTAAAGATCTGCGTACCGGGGTAGAAACCCGCAACACGCAGGCCGTGCTGGACGGCAGCCTGGATCAATTTATCGAAGCAAGTTTGAAAGCAGGGTTATGAGGAACCAACATGTCTGAACAACACGCACAGGGCGCTGACGCGGTAGTCGATCTTAACAATGAACTGAAAACGCGTCGTGAGAAGCTGGCGAACCTGCGCGAGCAGGGGATTGCCTTCCCGAACGATTTCCGTCGCGATCATACCTCTGACCAATTGCACGCAGAATTCGACGGTAAAGAGAACGAAGAACTGGAAGCGCTGAACATCGAAGTCGCCGTTGCTGGCCGCATGATGACCCGCCGTATTATGGGTAAAGCGTCTTTCGTTACCCTGCAGGATGTGGGTGGCCGCATTCAGCTGTACGTTGCCCGTGACGATCTGCCGGAAGGCGTTTACAACGAGCAGTTCAAAAAATGGGACCTCGGTGACATCCTCGGCGCGAAAGGTAAACTGTTCAAAACCAAAACCGGCGAACTGTCTATCCACTGTACCGAGCTGCGTCTGCTGACCAAAGCACTGCGTCCGCTGCCGGATAAATTCCACGGCTTGCAGGATCAGGAAGCGCGCTATCGTCAGCGTTATCTGGATCTCATCTCTAACGATGAATCCCGTAACACCTTTAAAGTGCGCTCGCAGATCCTCTCTGGTATTCGCCAGTTCATGGTGAACCGCGGCTTTATGGAAGTTGAAACGCCGATGATGCAGGTGATCCCTGGCGGTGCCGCTGCGCGTCCGTTTATCACCCACCATAACGCGCTGGATCTCGACATGTACCTGCGTATCGCGCCGGAACTGTACCTCAAGCGTCTGGTGGTCGGTGGCTTCGAGCGTGTATTCGAAATCAACCGTAACTTCCGTAACGAAGGTATCTCCGTACGTCATAACCCAGAGTTCACCATGATGGAACTCTACATGGCTTACGCAGATTACAAAGATCTGATCGAGCTGACCGAATCGCTGTTCCGTACTCTGGCACAGGATATTCTCGGTAAGACGGAAGTGACCTATGGCGACGTGACGCTGGACTTCGGTAAACCGTTCGAAAAACTGACCATGCGTGAAGCGATCAAGAAATATCGCCCGGAAACCGACATGGCGGATCTGGATAACTTCGACTCTGCGAAAGCGATTGCTGAATCTATCGGTATCCACGTTGAGAAGAGCTGGGGTCTGGGCCGTATCGTTACCGAGATCTTCGAAGAAGTGGCAGAAGCACATCTGATTCAGCCGACCTTCATTACTGAATATCCGGCAGAAGTTTCTCCGCTGGCGCGTCGTAACGACATTAACCCGGAAATCACAGACCGCTTTGAGTTCTTCATCGGTGGTCGTGAAATCGGTAACGGCTTTAGCGAGCTGAATGACGCGGAAGATCAGGCGCAACGCTTCCTGGATCAGGTTGCCGCGAAAGACGCAGGTGACGACGAAGCGATGTTCTACGATGAAGATTACGTTACCGCACTGGAACATGGCTTACCGCCGACAGCAGGTCTGGGGATTGGCATCGACCGTATGGTAATGCTGTTCACCAACAGCCATACCATCCGCGACGTTATTCTGTTCCCGGCGATGCGTCCGGTGAAATAAGCATTACGTTATGCTCACAACCCCGGCAAATGTCGGGGTTTTTTATTTAAGCTGGGTAAATGCAGATAATCGTATTCTGGCTTCGCGATTTGTCGCCTGCATCACCATCCACGGACTGAACGCCCACGGCGTGGCATCAATACCGTGTAATACATCAGCTAAATCACACCATTGATAATCCATCACTTCATCATCGTTGATCTGTAACGCACTGGTGGTGCGTGCGGCAAATACCGGACACACTTCATTTTCCACAATGCCACTCGGATCGGTGGCGCGGTAGCGAAAGTCAGGATAGATAGATTCAGGAGGCGTAATTTCCACGCCAAGCTCATAACGGCAACGGCGGATCACCGCGTCTTCGCTGCTTTCTCCCAGTTGTGGGTGCCCACAAACCGAGTTAGTCCACACGCCAGGCCACGCTTTTTTGCTCAGTGCGCGGCGGGTAACTAATAATTGCCCCTTGGCATTAAACAGCCAACTGGAGAACGCGAGATGTAAGAGGGTGTCTGCCGTGTGTGCGGCATACTTTTCCAGCGTACCAGTGGGAACTCCCTGTGCATTCAATAAAATGACGTGTTCCGTTTGCATAATTTCTCACATGTAATTCTGATCACTCATCATTATAGATAATTGAAGAGTGAAATGATTAACCAAGTGAGCGTTTATCGACAACCGCCCGTTTTGAGCGGATGCCGACAGGTAAAATCCATTTAAAAAAGTAGCATCATATATTTGAAGCGACTTTCAATGGCCATTGCAACACAGTCAGAAATGACAGGAATAGAGAGAGTAAAAAGCAACAGCAGACTGAATATAGCGCGCATTAAAAAATTCATATTATTCTCCATGCTCATTTTTCTTCAGCTTGCGCATCAGAAGCCACATACGTACTGTCCTGACTTTTAAATCTTTATCAGAGACGGATTCCTTCACCAGGTCAGCATGATGCTGGTAGCCATTAAAGAAGACATTCAGCACAACGGCGCTAAGGGTTGCGAGCATAATGCCGCTATGCAGCAACGGTTGCAGTACGGCCGGTAACTTAGAAAAGAAATCGTGAGAGAGCGTCGGAGTCATGCCAACGCCGAGACTGATCGCCACAATATAGAGGTTGTAACGGTTGGTGGTGTAGTTACAGCGCGACAGAATTCGAATCCCTGTCGCCAGTACCATGCCGAACATCACCAGCCCAGCACCGCCCAGCACAAATTGCGGAATGGAGGCGACCAGCACCGCCATTTTTGGCACCATGCCAAACAGGATTAATATAATTCCCGAAGAAATACACACCCAGCGGCTATGAACGCGCGTCACGCTAACCAGGCCAACGTTTTGTGAAAATGACGTGTGGGGGAAGCTGTTAAACGTTCCGCCTATCATTGTCCCTACGCCATCGACACGCAGCCCGCGAATAATATCGTGTGAAGAGAGTTTACGACCGACTATTTCACCCAGTGCCAGGAACATCCCCATCGACTCGATAAACACGATGATTAACACGGCAGTCATGGTCAGAATGGAAACGGGATCGAAAATCGGCATACCAAATGACATCGGCGTGACAATCGCAAACCATGAAGCATCATGTAGCCCGGATAAATTGACTTCATTCATCATCCACGAAAGTAAAAAGCCAAATACAATCCCCAGTAATACGGCGACGTTGGACATAAATCCTTTCGCATAGCGAGTAATGAGCAAGATAAAAATTAAGACAGCAAAGGAGATACCTAAATAAACGGGATTACCATATTGCGGATTCCCTTTACCTCCGGCGGCCCAGTCAATACCCACCTGAATGATGCTAAGCCCAATAGAAGTAATAACCACACCGGTAACCAGTGGCGGGAATAAAGGCATCAAGCGACCGATAAGTGGCGCTAATAATGTGGTGATAAAACCCGCGGCGATAGTGGCACCAAATATCCCCAGCAGGCCGATATCCGGGTTCATCCCAATGGCTATCATTGGTGTTACAGCAGCAAAGGTCACCGACATAATCACCGGCAGGCGGATCCCCATAAAGCGGCCGATACCGATACATTGCAATAATGTGACGATCCCGCAGCAAAAGAGATCCGAGCTAATGAGCATCGCAATAGCATCTTTTGAGAGGCCCAGTCGGTCACCAATCATAAGAGGAACAGCGACTGCACCTGCGTACATGACAAGGACGTGTTGCAGACCGAGTATGATCAGCTTTCCTGGTGATAATATGCGGTCAACCTCATCAGTTGGGCGGTCTTGCCCAGAAGATGAGGGAAGTTGGGAATCTATGGCGCTCATCAGTGTTTCTCCTTTCGCCCGCCAGAGTAAAAAGCAACCGTTTACGTTAATGAAACTGTCTAAACACATGCTCGTGGAGTGCCAGTTTTTGCGAGGAAGGGGAGTTAGAGACAGGAATTGCGGAGGCAATCACATAATCGTGCTTAAACCACGAAAATGACAAGAGAACCTGACAATGGAATTATCTGTAATTTTCTCATATTGATATTTCATTAATCATTCTGGCATGTCGCACTCTCGCATTTAATCGTTTTTATCTGGATAGCGCTCTTTTGGTCGGCAATGTTGAAATAATGAAAGCGGCATAGATTGAGGGGCAATAATTTGAACTCAGTCGCAAAATTATAATTAAAACGGTCATGCTACCTAATATATGCCCGTTTATTGCATCGCGAAATTTGAGAAGACATAACTCATTAAATGAAAGGGATGCAAATGAATAAGTTTATCGCTGCTGAAGCTGCGGAATGTATAGGCTGTCATGCTTGTGAAATTGCCTGTGCGGTGGCACACAATCAAGAAAACTGGCCGCTGAGTCACAGTGACTTTCGACCGCGTATCCACGTTGTAGGGAAAGGCCAGGCTGCGAATCCGGTGGCCTGCCATCACTGCAACAATGCCCCTTGCGTTACGGCTTGTCCGGTTAATGCTCTGACTTTCCAGTCCGATAGCGTACAACTGGACGAGCAAAAATGTATTGGCTGTAAAAGATGCGCAATCGCTTGCCCCTTTGGCGTCGTTGAGATGGTCGATACGATTGCGCAGAAATGCGACCTTTGTAACCAGCGCAGTTCTGGCACGCAAGCCTGTATTGAAGTCTGCCCAACACAGGCGTTACGACTGATGGACGATAAAGGGTTACAGCAGATAAAGGTGGCCCGCCAGCGCAAAACGGCAGCAGGAAAAGCGTCATCAGTCGCTCAGCCATCTCGCAGTGCAGCGTTGCTCCCCGTTAACTCGCGTAAAGGCGCAGATAAAATTTCAGCAAGTGAACGGAAAAACCACTTTGGCGAAATCTATTGCGGGCTGGATCCACTGCAAGCGACTTATGAGAGTGACCGCTGTGTTTATTGTGCCGAAAAAGCTAACTGCAACTGGCATTGCCCGCTGCATAACGCTATTCCGGATTACATCCGTCTGGTACAGGAGGGAAAGATTATTGAAGCGGCAGAACTTTGCCACCAGACCAGTTCCTTACCAGAAATCTGCGGCAGGGTATGTCCACAGGACCGTCTTTGTGAAGGCGCATGTACTTTGAAAGATCACTCTGGCGCAGTCACTATCGGTAATCTGGAACGCTACATCACCGATACCGCGCTGGCGATGGGCTGGCGTCCCGATGTCAGCAAAGTTGTTCCCCGTAGCGAAAAAGTGGCGGTGATTGGCGCTGGGCCAGCAGGGTTAGGGTGTGCTGATATTCTGGCGCGCGCAGGAGTTCAGGTTGATGTCTTTGATCGCCATCCAGAAATTGGCGGTATGCTGACTTTTGGCATTCCTCCTTTCAAACTCGATAAAACGGTATTAAGCCAGCGGCGAGAGATATTCACCGCAATGGGAATCGACTTTCATCTCAACTGTGAAATTGGCCGCGATATTACCTTTAGCAATTTAACTTCTGAATATGATGCAGTTTTCATCGGCGTGGGGACTTACGGGATGATGCGAGCAGATCTGCCGCATGAAGATGCGCCCGGTGTCATTCAGGCTCTACCGTTCCTGACTGCCCATACCCGCCAGCTCATGGGATTGCCGGAGTCTGAAGAGTATCCGCTGACGGACGTGGAAGGTAAGCGAGTCGTGGTATTGGGCGGTGGCGATACGACAATGGATTGTTTGCGGACTTCCATCCGCCTCAATGCCGCCAGCGTGACCTGCGCGTATCGTCGTGATGAAGTCAGTATGCCGGGCTCGCGCAAAGAGGTGGTTAATGCGCGCGAGGAAGGTGTCGAGTTTCAGTTCAATGTTCAACCGCAATATATCGCTTGTGACGAAGATGGGCGTTTAACTGCGGTGGGCCTGATTCGTACCGCCATGGGTGAGCCGGGGCCGGATGGTCGCCGTCGTCCTCGTCCGGTAGCGGGTTCAGAGTTTGAATTGCCCGCCGATGTTCTGATTATGGCCTTTGGTTTCCAGGCGCATGCCATGCCGTGGTTGCAGGGCAGCGGAATTAAACTCGATAAATGGGGCCTGATTCAAACCGGTGACGTCGGGTATTTACCTACCCAGACGCATCTGAAAAAAGTCTTTGCTGGTGGTGATGCAGTTCATGGCGCGGATCTGGTTGTCACTGCAATGGCCGCAGGAAGGCAGGCGGCGCGCGATATGTTAACTCTGTTTGATACGAAGGCATCGTGATGAAATCGTTAATTATCGTTAATCCGGCTGACTGTATTGGCTGCCGTACTTGTGAAGTAGCCTGTGTGGTCGCTCACCCTTCAGAACAGGAGTTGAATGCCGATGTCTTTTTACCCCGGCTGAAGGTACAGCGACTGGACAGCATCAGTGCGCCGGTGATGTGCCATCAGTGTGAAAACGCCCCTTGTGTTGGCGCTTGCCCCGTGGGGGCGCTGACGATGGGCGAGCAGGTGGTGCAGACCAATTCTGCCCGTTGTATTGGCTGTCAGAGTTGCGTCAGTGCGTGCCCGTTTGGAATGATCACCATTCAGTCGTTGCCGGGGGATACCCGACAACAAATTGTGAAATGCGATCTCTGTGAACAGCGGGAAGAGGGGCCAGCCTGTGTTGAATCTTGCCCGACACAGGCGCTGCAGTTGCTTACTGAAAGAGAACTCAGGCGAGTCCGCCAGCAGCGTATTGTTGCCAGCGGTGAGAATCCTCTGTGAAAGAAATCTCCGCGCTGAAAGGCGCGGAGAATCTATTAGATTGCCCAACCACCCGCGTAAAATGCGACCAGTGCGGCAGTAATGATCACCGTACCAATATTCAGCTTTTGCCATTCGCGTGCAAAGACGCGGCCTACGACCAGTGTCACAAAGCCCAGCATAATACCGGTAACGATATTACAAGTCAGAACGATGAACACGGCACACACCAGGCCAGCCATAGCGTCAATAAAATCATTGAAATCCAGCTTCGAGACGTTACTTAACATCAGCAAACCCACGTACATCAGAGCGGGTGCAGTGGCGTAACCAGGGATCAAAAATGACAGCGGTGATAAGAACAGAATCAGCAGGAATAACGCCCCCACTACGGTTGCGGTCAACCCTGTTTTACCCCCGGCGGCGGTTCCTGCCGCTGATTCGATATAAACCGCTGCGGGCGCTGCGCCCACCAGACCGGAGAATATTGAACTTACTGAGTCACTGGTCAGGGCTTTGCCGCCGTTGATGATCTGGTTGTCTTTATCCAACAAATTCGCCTGACCGGCGACGGCACGGATGGTGCCAGTGGCGTCGAACACTGCGGTCATCACCAATGCCAGTACACTCGGAAGTACAGTTGGCTGGAGTGCGCCCATAATATCGAGGCTGAAAATCAGAGACTTACCATCTTCGCCAGTCAGGCTTGGCATCGCCACCAGACCGTGGTATTTCACCGCTGGGTCAAAGATTAAGCCGATGATCGAAATTGCAATAATCACCAACAAGATCCCGCCGGGTACGCGACACTTCTCCAGACCGAAGATGACCGCCAGCCCCAGTAAGCTCATCATCACCGGGAAGGAGGTAAACGCACCGAGCGCCACTGGCAAGCCTTCAATCGGGTTTTTGATAACCATTCCCACACCGTTAGCAGCAATCAGCAGCAGAAACAGGCCGATACCGATACCTGTACCGTGAGCGATCCCCATCGGTAAATTACGTAAGATCCAGGTACGCACACCGGTTACGGAAATAGCGGTGAAGATGACGCCCATCAGAAAGACCGCGCCCAGTGCGACAGGAACGCTAATTTGTTGCCCGAGTACCAGACTGAATGCGGTAAACGCCGTCAAGGAAATCGCGCAACCAATCGCCATTGGCAAATTGGCCCATAATCCCATCAGCAACGAGCCGAAGCCCGCGACCAGACAGGTGGCAACAAACACAGCTGCGGGAGGAAAACCTGCTTTGCCCAGCATTCCCGGAACGACGATAACGGAATAAACCATGGCCAGAAAGGTCGTTAAGCCAGCCAGTACTTCCTGACGAACGGTACTGCCACGAGCGGTAATTTTAAAATAATTATCCAGCGCGCCCTGTGGCTTTGGTGCGTCCGGTGTTTGTAGGATGTCTCCAGACATAATGATGTCCTCACGAGGATGTTAAAGTTTTATTATTAGTTGCGTTCGTACACCAGACGACCATCAACGTAGGTGCGGTAGATCGAACGGTCATCGCCCAACGTCATCATCACGAACAATTTGTCGACTAAAGAAACAGAGTTGTCATAGCGCAGCTGCTGTAGCGGAGTGGCGGTGGGTTCCATCACCACGAAATCAGCCTCTTTGCCAGGTAAAAAGTTGCCAATCAAATCGTCAAGGCCCAGAGATTTCGCTCCGCCGAGCGTGGCCAGGTAAAACGCTTCATATGCCGAGAGGCGATAGCCTTGTAATTGCAACACTTTGTAGGCTTCGTTCAGCGTTTGCAGCATGTTGAAAGTGGTTCCGGCACCGATATCCGTTCCCATGCCCACTTTAACTTTCTTCTGCCATGCTTTTTTCAAGTTGAATAAGCCGCTGCCGAGGTAAAGGTTGGAGGTCGGACAGAAAGCAATGCTGGATTTGGTTTCGCTGAGACGATCCCACTCTTTTTCTTCGAGATGGACGCAGTGAGCAAAGACACAGTTTTTACCGGTCAGGCCGTACTGATGGTAAACATCCAGATAACCATCATGGTCAGGATAAAGCGATTTCACCCAGGCAATTTCATCTTTGTTTTCACAGAGATGGGTATGTACCCACGTATCCGGATATTCTTCTTTCAGGCGTTGCGCCATCGCCATCTGTTCAGGAGATGAGGTCGGGGCGAAGCGTGGCGTAATCGCATATAGCAGACGACCATTTTTGTGCCAGCGTTCAATCAGTTCTTTGCTTTGGTGATAGCTGCTTTCGGCAGTGTCGAGCAGATAATCCGGTGCGTTACGGTCCATCATCACCTTACCGGCAATCATACGCATATTGATATGACTGGCGGCTTCAAACAGCGCATCAACGGATTGCGGATGAACAGTGCCAAACACCAGCGCCGTGGTGGTTCCGTTACGTAAAAGCTGCTTGATGAAGAACGCCGACATTTCGCGGGCGTACTCTAAATCCTCATAACGCCGTTCAGTAGGGAAGGTGTGTTTATTCAACCACTCCAGCAATTGCTCACCATAGGCCCCCACCATTTCACTTTGCGGATAATGGATATGTGTATCGACAAAGCCCGGTACTATCAGTTTGCCGCGATAGTCGCGCACGCGAATGGTGTCAGGAATTTGATGCTTTCCGTTTTCCCATTCGCCAAACCATTCCACTTTTCCCTGTTTAATGAGTAATAAACCATCCTCAATAAACCGCAGCGCAGAGGCAATCTCTTCCGGGTTATCGACCGTACGGGTGACATCAATAAAACTGCCTCGTACCGCTTTTAACGTGTGTTCTCCTGACATCATTGACTCCTTTACTGTTAATCCATCTCTTCCGCTGAGGTAATACCAGGCAGAACGTTTTCCTGTCGGTAGCCACCAGGGAGGATAATATTTAATAAAATCGCAGTTAACCCGCCAGCACAAATAGGGTTTTCAACTAATACATAAATAGAGGCTGGCAATATTTTAAAAATTTCGGGATCGTAGGAGACGCCAAGCCCTAAACCTAAAGAAGTGGCGACAATAAGTGTTTCACGGCGCTTTAAACCGTTGGTGATGATGATGCGAATCCCTGCGATGGCAATCATGGAAAACATCAACGTCATTGCGCCTCCCAGAACTGCCGAGGGAATGGTCGTGAAGAAGCCGCCAATCATCGGAAATAAGCCGAGGATAACCAGCATTACCGCGATGGTTCGCCCGACATAACGTGAAGCGACGCCAGTCATCTGAATAACCCCATTATTTTGCGCAAACGTGGTTAATGGTAATGAACCGACAGCGGAGGCGATAACAGAAACCAGACCATCTGCCAGCACGCCGCCTTTCAGTCGGGACTGATACTCTTCCCCCTGAATGGGGCGGCGGGAAACCATTGCCGTGGCGGTGATATCGCCGACTGCTTCCAGCACGCTAAGCAGATAAATCGTGCCAACCACCAGGAACTGATGGAAGCTAAAACTAAAGCCGTATTTGAATGGATGTGGGATGGTGATTAACGGCAAATTGCGCATACTGCTGAAATCCACCATGCCCAGGCATAACGATGCGATATAGCCGACACATAGCCCAATAGCGATCCCTCCCATGCGTAGCAACGGACTGCGACAGCAGTTAAAGCCGATCACCACAATCAAAACCAATAAACCAACGCCGAGATGTTCGTAATTGCCGAAGGTACCGCTGCTTTTGGCAGCAAATCCTCCACCAAAATCAATAATGCCGACTTTAATCAGGCTTAAGCCGATCATCAGTACCACAATACCGCTGACAGTAGGCGTAATAACCCGACGTAAATAGGGCAGGATAAAAGAAGAGCCGACAACCAGAAATGCGCCAACGAAGGAGACGCCGAGAAGCGACGACATGATTAACTCTTCGTGAAAACCGTCGCTTTTCATGCTGCTGCCCAGCGCAATCATGACCGTAACAAATGAAAAATTGACTGACTGAATTGAGAGTAGGCCAGAACCGACGATGCCGTAGCGGTTTACTTGTAACCAGGTACCAATACCAGAGGCGATCATCGCCATTGAAACAAGATAGGCAGTTGTTTCAGCGGAAAGCTGTAAGGCCGCACCCACGATTAACGCGGGGGTTACCATCGGAACGAAAATTGCCAACAGATGGGTAATGGCACCAACGAGAGCCTGATGAAAGGGAGGGCGATCCTCCAGTTCAAATATAAGGTCAGAACCTGCATGGTTTATATCAGACATCCCTTCACTCCTTTTAAAGTAAATTTGATCATCTGAATTAGTAAAATAAATTCCCACGAATTTGGGGCGCAGGACGCCTTGAGAACGGCTTATCTCATTTTCGCAGTCACTATTTAGTCATCGTTCAAACAGAGAAACAGGCCGCCGAAGCGGCCATTTATTACTTATATTTTTTCCAGCGCGGTGAGTATTTTCTCCGGTGTGAAATGCCATTCGCGTAACCAGATGCCGCAGGCATCGTGAATTGCGGTAGCAATCGCCGGAGCTGCGCCATTTACACCGATTTCCGAGATCGATTTCGCCCCGAACGGGCCGACTTTATCGTCGCTCGGCACCAGCACAGCGCGGAAATCACGCGGAATGTCACCAATTTTCGGTGCGCCGTAACTGCGTAAATCACGCGTTAACGGGTGACCTTCGGCGTCATAAATGATCTCTTCGCTCATACTGTGGCCGATAGCTCGCAGGGTAGCACCGTAGATTTGTCCCAATGCTAATTCCGGGTTGACCGGTGTACCGCAGTCCAGCAAGGCGTAGAATTTATCCAGGCGGATTTCACCCGTACGCGTGTTGACGGCAACTTCAGCGAAGTTTGCGCCATACGGGAAGGCGAAATCAGGCGTGATATAACTGCCAGTTCCCACCAGTGAACCAAAGCCGGTGCCGGTTTCGCCTTTATGAGCAATATCCCCGAAGCTGACTTCGCCTTTCTTGCCGCGCACGACGCCCGGCGTTGCCAGTTGAACATCTGCCACTGCCTCACCCAACATTTGCGCGCCGTGGAACAGAATTTTCTCCCGCAGATTTTCCGCTGCCAAACGCGCCGCGTTACCTGAGAAGCAAGTACCGGACGAGGCATATGCGCCTTTATCAAACAACGCATGATCGGTATCACCGGAGATAACATGCACGTCCTGCGGTGGGCAATGCAGCACTTCTGCTGCCAGTTTCGTCACCACAGTATCCAGACCAGTACCAATATCCGCACCGCCAGAATGAACGATAAAGGTGCCGTCCGATTCCAGTTTGATCATGCAGTTAGCCTGATCGATATCCGGGATACCCGATTTCTGCATGATAATGGCGACGCCGCGACCGATGTGCCAGTCACCATTTTGCGGTTTCGGTGACGACCATTGGATCATCTCGCGACCCTGACGCAGGATCTCTTCTAGTGCACAGCTGGCGGCGGAAGGAACGGAGGTCGGCGCTTTACCTTCACCGATTGCACCGAGAATTTTCAGCTCTTGCCCTTCGTGTACCCGGTTACGTTCGATAATTTCCAGTTGGTCGATCTGTAACTGTTCAGCCAGTTCCGCTAATGCCATGGTGATAGCGAAGTTACCTTTCGGTGCGCCATAACCCTGATAAGCACCATTTGGGCAAATGTTGCTGTAGTAGGTGGTGACCTGAAAATCGACGTTATCGCACGGATATAACGGCAGCGACAGCGCCGGTCCGTTACATGGTACGGTGAGTGAGTGGTTGCCGTAAGGGCCAGTGTTGGCGCGGAAATCCATCTTCACTGCTGTCAGGCGACCATCTCTTTTCGCTCCCAGTTTGACGGTGACTTTCGCGACGTGACGAGAGGTGTTAGCAATAAACTCTTCTTCACGGGTGTAGCGGAACAGTACCGGACGCCCGGTCACGCAGGTTGCCCAGGCGCACACTTCTTCCAGCAGGATGTCCTGTTTGGAACCAAAACCGCCGCCGACTCGCTCTTTAATGACATGAACTTTATGCTGTTTCATGCCCACGAGGCGCGCGACCTGGCGGCGTAAGTGCCATGGTACCTGGGTGGAGGCGTGGATAACCAGACGATCGCCGTCCATACGAGTAAAGCAGATATGTGTTTCAGTCGGGCACTGCTGCGCTTGCGTTGAGTTATAGGTTCGCTCAATGATCACATCGGCATCGGCAAAGCCTTTGTCCATATCGCCAATATGACCATGAATACTGGCGGCGATATTTTTGCGGGGGCGAGAACCGATCGGGAAGTTAATGATCATATGCTCGCCGCGCTGGGCTGCATGGCTGTTATCGTCTTCCAGAGTATCTGGCGCACCAGCAACATACACCACCGGTTCATCGTGCACGACAGGCGCATCTTCCGCCATTGCTTCGTCGATCGACATTACCGGCTTAAGCACTTCATATTCAACGTCGATGAGCTTCAGTGCTTCGAGCGCAATTTCTTCACTTTCTGCGACCACCGCAGCAACACGATCGCCGACGTGACGCATTTTCTTGCCGAACATACGGCGGTCAAGCGGTGACGGTTCCGGTGCGCTCTGACCCCCCGGGGTATAGTAGATATCCGGGCAATTCAGGTGAGTAATAACGTGAACGACGCCCGGTAAGGCTTCAGCTTTGCTGACATCCAGATGAGTAATCAGTGCGTGAGCGTGTGGGCTACGTAACATTTTAATGACGCAGGCGTCAGCCGTTACGCGGTCTTCAACATAGCAGGGTTTCGCCTGCACCATTTTCGCGGCATCAGTTTTAGGATAATGCTTGCCAATGACTTCAAGGTCGTCACGGAAAGTCGGAGCGATATCAATGGTGGCCTGCGGATTATTTTTACGTGCAACCGCCAGTTCAATGACCTGATAGTATTGTTGCCAGCCTGCATCGCGGCTGAACAAACCAGAAAGCGCGTCGTCGATCTCTTCGCGGGTAGGTGCGGCGATGCGATCGAGAAGATCCGTGATAATCAGAGCTGCAGCTGGATCGTTATAACCAGACTGCACCACGCCAACATCAACCATTGCCTGTTGAACCAGACTTAACTCGTTCCATTTGCCCAGAGATTCTGCGGTACGAATATCTGCCTTCTCTAACTGTGCGGCAATAAGCAAGGACGCGTTAACGATATTACCGTTAAAGATTATTGCGTCAGAACCGGCAAACCCGAAGCCATCATCACTGTTGCGTACAGAGTGCATTCCCATGTTAAACAACAGCTTTTGCACGTTTTCGCCTGGATTAACGGTTAGCTCCTGAGGCGCGCCATTTAAAGTAAAGTGGATGATCATACGGCTTCCTCCCCAGCCTGTTGGCAGTCGGCATACAGGTCGGCTACCAGAACTCCCGTGATATAGCGTTTATAGGCCACGCTGCCCCGCAAATCTTCCTGCGGGAAAATGGCGTTGGCGACAGCCTGTTCAAGTGCATTGCCTTCCAGATTTTGTTTTTCGACATCGTGCAGACGCAGTGCTTTACTGGCGACGCCATCCAGCGCAATTCGCATACCGTCGTGGTCTGTCATTGCAACGGCTGCCGTCACGACGGTTAAACCTGCCTGAGAACGGCTAATTTTGCGGGTCGCACAGGTGCGATACGGATCTTTAATGATAATTTCGGTTAGCAGGCGATCGCATGGGCTGGCCAGGTAGTCCTCGATTGACAGCGTTTCGCCGTTGCCAAAAACCAGTTCAGCATCCAGTGCCAGCAGGACAGGAAGCAGCACCGACTCTTCCTGCCGGGCGGCGATTTCACCACCAATGGTCGACTGATTACGAACATGGCGTGAGTAAACAAAACCGAGGGCTTCACGCAGTGCTGCAGGAATAAATCGCGCATCACGCAGTGGCTGCAAGCGAGACATTGCACCAATCCGCAGTGCACCGTTATCCCAGTCAACCCAGTCCAGTTCCAGATCCTGTAAGGAAATGGCAATCTTTTTATCGGTACGGGTTGGTGTAGCGTTGAGTTTGCTGCCCCCGGCGAACCAGACGGCTTCATCCTGGTAGCGGCGCTTCAGTTCCAGCGCCTGTTCGACAGAGTCGGGCCTGAAAAATTGTTCAATCATCTTCTTTCCTTATTTAACCCTCTTCCCTGCGGGAAGAGGGCATCTGTCATTTATGCCAGCGTATCCATCCGACGCCACATACTGGCAGCGGCTTTTCTGGCTTGTGCATAAATGGAATCGCAATCAAAGTTAAACTGACGGTCTTCATAGACCATCACGCCATTGACCATCACGCTGTGAACGCTGCCTGAGCCCATACCGAAAGCGATATGCCCGGCGATATTGTCTGCCAGCAGCGGCGTCGGCGAGTTGTAATCGCAAATGGTTAAATCGGCTTTGTAACCGGCTTCCAGAAGACCAAATTTCGCGGCAAAGTTGCGGCTCATCAGTTCGTTACCGTTAGTCAGGGCTTTGGCAAAACTGTCAGGCCACAGCGGACCACCCGCATCGCGATGTTTAAAGAAGGCAAATTTCATCTCTTCAAACATGTCCGAACCAATGCCGTCCGTTCCCAACGCCAGATTGCGGATGTCGCTAAGGTGATGGTTGTAGCCGACATGGTTGTTCATGTTTGAACGGGCGTTATGCACCAGGAACGCATCGCGCTGATTGAGTAGGGCGATGTCATCTTTCGACAAGTACAGCCCATGAGCGACCAGCGTTTTGCTGTCGATGAGATCGAATTGCGCCAGTCGTGCCAGCAGGTCTTTGCCGTACCAGTGGTGACTGTAGGAAACGTCGTAAAGGTCTTCCGCAGCGTGAATATGCAAACCACGACCTGTGGCTTTCACGGCTTCACGCAGCATCTCCAGACCGGCATCTGGCACGGTAAACGGCGCGTGAGCACCGATATGTGCTTCCACCAGATACGGCTCGGTTGCTGCTTTCTTCGCCTCATCAATCTGACGGGCAAAGCGGATGTTTTCTTCTACACCTTCCTGCAACTCTTTGATGCCGTTGTTACGGTCAGTAGTTTCAAAACAGGTCATTGCGCGCAGGCCAACTTTTAAAAATGCGTCGCGCAATGTGGAGAGCGACCCGCCGATATACGCTGGAGAGGCATGGTGATCGATAACCGATGTACATCCGCTCTTAATCGCTTCCAGGGAACAAATCAGCCCGCTGTAATAGAGCGACTCTTCATCAAGGGCGCGATCGAGCCGCCACCAGAGATTTTTCAGCGTTGAGATGAAATCCGGGCAGGGGGCGATGTTTGCCATAATTCCGCGGGAAAGCCCCGAGTAAAAATGGTTGTGCGAGCAGACAATTCCCGGCATCACAATCCGACCATGCATCTCTTTGTAGCTGGCATCGGGGTAGGGTTGCGTCAGGGCATCGCCGATAGCGACAATCACATCATTTTCGATAGCGATATCAACGGCTTCCTGCACTTTCGCCGGGTGTAACTGCACTGCGGTGACATTCTTCAGAATCAACATGATTACACCTCCACGCGGCCCAGCAGATAATGATGATGCTGGTGGACATGGCTGATGATGCGGCACATATCGTTCAGCTCCGGTGGTACGTTGTTGAACTGACCTTCGCTGTCGATGTTTAACACCCAGCTTTGGTTATTCAGACGTACTCGTACCCGGCAATCTTCCACAAGGAAGCCTGGGTTGCTGCTGTTATCAAAGTCTTGCGACAGGCTGAAGACGGTGATTTTGTCTTTGTATGGTTTACCGTTCCACGGACAGAACTGAGCGCAGTTGCCGCATTCGTTACAGTAAGCGTCGAGGTGCAGCGTCTGGAAACGGTTCTGGAAGCCTGGGACCGCAATGGAGACGTTGGCGCGGTTCGGGCAGACATCCACGCACTTGCTGCAAACGTAGTTACATTCAAGGCAGCGAGCAGCTTCCTGCGCGACAAACGCATCACGATCGTCACTGTTCACCAGCGTGATAGAGATATCGCCTTTACGTTGATAGATTTCCGCCGGATTGACGTTGTTCCAGTATTTATCGTTCTGGTGGGAACGGATATTTTCCCGACTAAGGATGGCATCGGTCGCCCGACGCGCGGTTCCGACAGCAGCGACAATGGAGGATGGTCCGCGCTGTACGTCGCCGATCATAAAGACGTCAGTCAGACGAGTTTCGCCATTATGGTCGACGTCTGGCCAGCCGTTTTTGTCCAGCGGCACGCCCATCGCATTCAGGGCTTCAGTATCCTGCTGTTCACCAATGGCGGTGATCAGGCTGTCTACATGCAGTGTTACTGTTTCGTTGGTTTCAACCGGACGACGACGACCTTTCTCATCCGGTTCGCCAAGCGACATAACGCGCAAGGTTAAGGTGCCATCAGCATCGAAACGTTCCGGATTATTCAGGAAACGGAACTCCACGCCGTCGTGCAACGCTTCTTCATACTCTTCGCGCCATGCGGGCATCTCTTGCAGTGAACGACGGTAAACGATCGTTGCTTTTTTTACGCCTGGAACGCGTAACGCCGCACGAGCGCAGTCCATTGCGGTGTTACCCGCCCCGACAACGACCACATGTTTGCCCAGCTTGAGCGCTGTCCCCTTGTTGTATTCACGCAGGAAGGGGAGTGATTTCCAGACATTTTGGTTGTCGCCCGCCAGTTTCACACCGCTATTTTTATCAGTGCCGGTGGCAATCAGAACATAGTGGAAGCCCTGATTTTTTAACTGTTCAACGGTCAAATCGGGTGAGCAGCCATACTCAAATTTCACGCCGTGAGCGGCAACAAAATCGATATCGTGCTGAATTAACTCTGCAGGAATACGGAACTGAGGGATGATATTTTTCACCACGCCGCCCGCATTGGCTTCGCGTTCAAACAGCGTAACCGGATGGCCCGCTCTGGCAAGGAAGTAACCTGCAGCCAGACCCGCCGGACCTGCACCAATCACGGCAACCGGATGGCGTGAACCAGAACCGGCTGGTTTGTGCCAGCGTTGCTTATATTCATCCCAACCTTTTTCCAGCGCGACTTTTTTCAGTTCGCGGATATTCAGTGCACTGTCGTAATCCAGGCGGGTACAGTTGTATTGGCACTGGTGATCGCAAATATGACCGGTAATGGCGGGCAGGGCGTTGCGTTGGTAGATAAGTTCCAGCGCGTCGGCATAGCGGTGTTCGCCAAGCAGACGGATGTATTCCGGAATATCTTGCTTGATCGCGCAGGCAGTAACACAGGGGGCAACGTAGCAGTCGGTCAGCGGCAGGTCTTCTGCCACTTCAATACGCTCTTCTGGCTTCCAGTGTTTCTGGGTGTATTCCATGGTTAGCGCGTCTGCTGCCAGTCTGTTCAGTCGTTCGACGTCAACATGGTCAAGTCCCCAGGCGTCGGAGCCTTCCAGCTCGCGCATGCAGGCACTTAAACGCAGATAGCCACCAGGTTTCAGCAGGTCGGTTGCCATAGTAATAGGGCGAATACCTGTATCAAAAATATCGCGGATAGTCAGCTGACTGGCACCACCGGAATAAGAAATGGGCAGTTTGCCGTCAAAGGCGCGAGAGAGAACTGCTGCAACATTGATGGAGAGCGGGAACAGCGCACGGCCTGACATATACATCTCTTCACCAGGCAGTGCGCCTTTATTGTTGATGGTGCCGAGAGTGTTAGTCAGTTTTACGCCAAAGCCGAGTGATTTTTCTTTTGCCAGTGCCATCAGGCGTTCCAGCATTTCCAGTGCTTGCGTCAGCTTGAGGTCGTGATCAAATGACTCTTCTTTTAAGCCTATGTAACCGAAACCGCAGACATCGAGGATCTCACGAACACGCGCGTACCCCAGTAAGGTCGGGTTAAGTTTCACAAAGGTGTTGAGCCCTTTTTCTTCCAGCATGTAGCGGCAAATGGCTTCGATTTCATGCGGAGGACAGCCGTGCATGGTGGAGAGGGTGACGCCATGCACCATACTGGTGGGGATGCGAGCGGGTAAGGCTTGCAAGCTTTCGCGTTTTTCCTGCAATCCGTGGCGGGCTAAAAATGCGTCATCCTGGAGTAATTTATTCAGCGTATCGCGATATTGCGCGAATTTCGGATGGTCAGATGCGTCCATCATATTGTCGATGAACTGTTGCATTGGCGGTTGCTTAATACCTTCGAGGTTGTAACCGACGCTCATATTAAAGATGAACGATTTACCGGAATCAGAAGGTTGGAACATCGCTTCGAGAAGGTGCAGGGCAAACCAGGCTTTGAGGTATTCATCCCAGGCTTTAAGCAGGGTAAATTCGGTAGACCATTCGGTGTTAAAGCACTCGTCTTCGGCATCAATACAGGGCTTTTCCAGCTCCAGGCGGTCAAGAATTTGGACGGTTTTTAGTTCGATGAAACGTCCGCCAGTCAGCCAGGAAGTGACAATATTTTGCGCGAGCTGCGTGTGCGGGCCAGCGGCAGGGCCGACGGGAGTGGCACAGGTTTCACCGAAGACGCTAACAGTTTTACCTTTTACAGGTGAGTAAAACTGTTGCTCGGGAATACCAAAGATTGAGCGTTGTTGTTGGTATTCATCAAATATGCGCGTCAAAAGTTCCTCAAACGGAATGGGACGCATAATATCCCCCATAACCCTCTCCTTAGCTTATACAGATATCATTGAGTGACCGGTGTTGAGAAATCCGGTGGTTTAGGGGGATAGAGCAACAATCGCACCACTCTTGCCAGGTTTGGCGGGAAATATAAAAAAATGTGAGGCGGCTCGAAACTTAAGGGCTTTTTGTGAATGAACTCACAGGTGCTAAATGAGAATTAAAATCACTCCTGAAAATTATTATTGCCAGCCCATATATCACTTTTTCTCTTTTCTCAAAATCAGTGATTCCTTATCATTATGATAAAGAGTGCTGGAGGGATTAAATATTTGAACGCAATCGTTTAACTACGTTTTTTAAATTTTAGTATACCTTTTTTGCGCTGTAATAAAGTCGTCCGGAGTATCAATATCTAAAATTATTTCTGCATTTTCTACTTCGACGGAATAATGAGCTCCCATAAGGAGTGCCTGACGCATATTGGTGATATTGGGGCGCTTGATTGCCTGCATCAGGCATGGTTTTGACACTAAAATCGGATGGCCGGGGATGCCATTATGGAGTGGCAGTATTGCGCCATCATTTCGTAACGACCAGATTTTTCTGAAAATATCGATGGTGAGGGTTGGCATGTCACCGTGGGTGAGAAAACAATGTTCTGTTTGCACTGCGGGTACTGCGGCCTTTACTGATGTTAGTAAACCCTGCGCATAATCTGGGTTGTGGATAATAGTGATATTGCTCTGGTTCGCATAACGTTCGTGCAGTTCATTACCACGATAGCCGGTGACTAAAATAATTCGGCTACAAAACTGCAACGCATTTTTGATACTTGTATCAAGAATTGTCCCCTGTTGCCAGGGTAACATCATTTTCCATTGTCCCATTCTTGATGATAATCCGGCAGCGGTAATTATACAGTCGATGGCTGACATAGTGGTTCCATTATTTATAGGGGCTAATAACGCCTGATAATTGCGTTACTTCCTGATGGATTAAGTTGGGGATAATTTATCCCAGAGAGGTCATAAAGACTCGTGAAAAGTATAGTTGACCCATCGGCATTATTCATTGATTTAGGTGCGCAGAAACGTCCCACTGTGATTTCTGTTGTTGGTGCTGGGGGGAAAACCAGCTTGCTTTTTTGGCTGGCAGAACTGCTCCAGGCTAGCGGCAGGCGTGTGTTAATCACGACGACAACACATATGTTTATGCCAACGTCTCACTGGCCCGTGGTTTTCTGTCGTGATCCCGCCATGCTTCCTCATGCGTCTCTTACATCCCCCATTTCATTTTGTTTTCACAGCTGGAAAGCGAACCAGGGAAAAGTGCAGGGATTTACGCCAGAAGCGATTGATGCACTGGTGCAACGACCAGAGTGTGACGTAATTCTCATTGAAGCAGATGGCTCGCGTGCAATGCCGTTAAAAGCGCCTGATGAGCACGAACCTTGCATACCCAAAAGCAGTTGCTGCGTGATTGCTGTGATGGGAGGACATATTTTGGGCGCGAAAGTGAGCACAGAAAATGTCCATCGCTGGTCGCAGTTTGCTGATATTACCGGGTTAACACCTGATGCAACCTTGCAACTGAGCGATCTCGTTGCGCTGGTTCGCCACCCTCAGGGGGCGTTTAAAAACGTACCGCAAGGTTGTCGGCGAGTCTGGTTCATTAACCGTTTTTCTCAATGTGAGAATGCGATTGCGCAAAGCGAGCTCCTTCAACCGCTGCAACAACACGACGTAGAGGCAATCTGGCTGGGCGATATACAAGAACATCCTGCAATCGCGCGCAGATTTGTGAATTAGCGGCCCGGGTATTCCGGGTTACTGAAAGGATATCCATTGAGGTTGGTATGAATATTTTCACAGAGGCTGCAAAACTCGAAGAGCAAAATTGTCCGTTTGCGATGGCGCAAATTGTTGATAGCCGAGGCTCGACTCCCCGCCATTCTGCACAAATGTTAGTGCGCGCCGATGGTTCTATCGTCGGTACAATTGGTGGCGGAATGGTTGAGCGGAAGGTGATTGAAGAGTCACTTCAGGCATTGCAGGAGCGTAAGCCGCGATTATTCCATGGACGTATGGCTCGTAACGGTGCGGATGCTGTCGGGTCAGATTGTGGAGGTGCAATGTCAGTATTTATCAGCGTCCATGGTATGCGTCCACGTCTGGTGTTGATTGGCGCGGGGCATGTCAACCGGGCGATAGCCCAGAGTGCGGCGCTATTAGGATTTGATATTGCCGTTGCCGATATTTATCGCGAAAGCCTCAATCCTGAACTATTCCCACCATCAACCACGCTTCTCCATGCTGAGTCGTTTGGTGCGGCAGTGGAAGCACTGGATATTCGCCCTGATAATTTTGTCCTGATTGCCACGAATAATCAGGATCGTGAAGCCCTCGACAAACTCATTGAACAGCCCATTGCATGGTTGGGGTTGCTGGCAAGTCGTCGCAAGGTTCAGCTTTTCCTGCGTCAATTGCGTGAGAAAGGCGTGGCTGAAGAACATATTGCCCGTTTACATGCGCCCGTTGGTTACAACATAGGTGCGGAAACGCCGCAGGAGATCGCCATCAGCGTGCTGGCAGAAATATTACAGGTGAAAAATAACGCGCCGGGTGGGCTGATGATGAAACCTTCTCATCCTTCCGGACACCAGCTGGTGGTGATTCGCGGTGCGGGAGATATCGCCAGTGGTGTGGCGCTACGTCTGTATCATGCGGGTTTTAAAGTGATCATGCTGGAAGTGGAAAAACCGACAGTGATTCGTTGTACCGTGGCGTTTGCCCAGGCCGTGTTCGATGGCGAAATGACGGTCGAAGGCGTCACTGCTCGCCTGGCAACCAGCTCTGCGGAAGCGATGAAACTTACCGAACGCGGATTCATCCCTGTGATGGTAGATCCCGCCTGTTCATTGCTTGATGAACTGAAACCGCTTTGCGTGGTGGACGCTATTCTGGCGAAACAGAATTTGGGGACGCGGGCAGATATGGCACCAGTAACAATCGCGCTTGGGCCGGGCTTTATTGCAGGGAAGGATTGTCATGCGGTAATTGAAACAAATCGCGGGCACTGGCTCGGTCAGGTGATTTACTCTGGTTGTGCGCAGGAGAATACCGGTGTTCCTGGCAATATTATGGGGCATACCACCCGACGGGTGATCCGTGCTCCTGCTGCAGGCATTATGCGATCCAACGTGAAATTAGGCGATCTGGTGAAAGAGGGCGATGTGATTGCCTGGATTGGTGAGCATGAAATTAAAGCACCGTTGACGGGGATGGTGCGTGGCTTGTTGAACGACGGCCTGGCAGTGGTTGGTGGTTTTAAAATTGGTGATATCGATCCTCGTGGTGAAACCGCTGATTTCACCAGCGTTTCTGATAAAGCCCGGGCGATTGGCGGCGGCGTACTTGAGGCGTTAATGATGTTGATGCATCAGGGCGTGAAAGCGACAAAAGAAGTGCTGGAAGTGGCTTAAATGAAAATGGCCGGATGGTATTACCCACCCGGCCTTAAAATTACTGACAAATCACCGTTCCGGTTTTGCCTTCAATCCCTTCTTTCGCTTTGCTCAATACGGTAATCAGTGCTTCACGACCTGCGCGAGAGCGAGCAAACGAGGCGGCAGCTTCCACTTTAGGCAGCATAGAACCTTTCGCAAAATGACCTTCTTCGATAAAGCGTTCAGCATCACTTAATGACAGGCGATCGAGCCACTGTTCATTCTCTTTACCGAAGTTAATGGCCACTTTTTCTACCGCAGTCAGAATGATCAGCATATCGGCATCAATCATTTCTGCTAAACGGGCGCTGGCCCAGTCTTTATCGATAACCGCGCTGGCACCACGCAGATGGTTACCTTCACGAATAACAGGGATACCACCACCGCCAACGGTGATCACCACCTGGCCTGCATCTACCAGAGCTTTAACCGTTTCTTTTTCAATGATATCAACCGGTTTTGGCGAGGCAACAACACGGCGATAGCCGCGACCAGCATCTTCTTTCAGAGTGTAACCCTGTTTTGTCAGTTGCTCTGCTTCTTGCTCGGTAAAGAACGAACCGATCGGCTTGGTCGGGTTGAGGAATGCCGGATCGTTAGCGTCGACTTCGACCTGAGTAACCAGCGTTGCTACAGGTTTATTAATGCCCCGAGAAAGCAGTTCTTCTCTTAACGCGTTTTGTAGATCGTAACCAATATAACCCTGGCTTAAGGCAACACAGACAGACATCGGCAGCATTGGCGAGTGTGCTTCAGTTTTTGCGGCAGCTTCAAAGGCCTGGTTAATCATGCCCACCTGTGGCCCGTTACCGTGAGTGACGATGACCTCATGTCCCTGGGCAATTAAATCAACAATTGCCTGAGAAGTAATTTTTACCGCTTTCATTTGCCCGGCCAGATCATCGCCCAGCGCATTCCCGCCCAGGGCGAGAACAATTTTCTTACTCATTTTTCCTCACTCATCATTCTTGATTGTGTATAGATCCCTGGCAGTGGTTAGAGCACGGGAGGGACAAACGGTTTGCGTCGCAGGAAACGACCTCGCCCGGCTTTGCCTGTAAAGGTGCCGTCACAGAAAATCGTTTCACCACGGGATAAGGTTCTGACAATCGCGCCCTGACAGGTAAAACCCTCCCATGGCGAGTAGTCGGCGTTGTCGTGGAGATGGCGATGCTGAATTTGTTGGCTCTGACGTGGGTCGATAATCACCACGTCGCCATCGGAACCGGGCGCTAATAATCCTTTTTGCGGCCACAGGCCAAACAGCCTGGCGGGCATTGCGCTGGTTAATTCAACAAAGCGTTCCGGTGTTATACGTCCCGTCATCACGCCACTGGAAAACAGTAACTGCATGCGGTTTTCCACGCCGGGTAAGCCATTTGGGCAGCGACTGAAATCGCCTTTAGAAATTTGCAGGCGTTGAGCCATTGAGAACGTGCAGTGATCGGTCGCCACCACGTCAATCGCACCATCGCTGATGCCACACCACAGTTTGTCCTGCTCGCGTATGTTACGCAGCGGTGGGCTAAGAATGAACTTCATGCCATCTTCTGTATCGTAACTGCGTTCGTCCAACAGGAGATATTGTGGGCAGGTTTCAACCCAGACTGGCTGGTGATTCGCACGGGCAAGACGCAGATAATCCAGACCTAAGCCGTTAGACAGGTGCACGATATAGAGCGGGGCGTTACCGGCAATTTGTGCCAGGTTAATCATGCGGGCGATGGCTTCCGCTTCGCATTCCAGAGGGCGACTCAAGGCGTGATAGCGCGGCGCGGTTAACCCTGCGGCGATAAACTCCGCCCGCTTGCTGGCGATAGCCGCATCATTTTCCGGGTGCACGGTGGTCAGCGCGCCGGATTCATGCAGACGGCGTAATGCCTGCAAAACCTCGTCATCGTTGAGTTTGTATTGATAGGTTAAATAGAGTTTAAAACTGCTCAGCCCTTCCTCGACCATCATAGGGATTTCGTCGAGGATGGCGTGATTAATGTGCTGGATCACACCATGAAAGCTGTAGTCGATGACCGCCTTATGGGCGGCATAGCCACGATAAACCTCCAGTTGATGGCGTAACCGACACCCGTTTGGGCCAAATCCCATATGGTCAATAATGGTTGTTGTACCGCCACACGCAGCTGCGCGGGTACCGGTAAAAAAATCATCACAACTGCGCGCGATGCCGACATCAATATTGAAATGCGTATGGACATCCACGCCGCCAGGGAAAACGTAACAGCCAGTGGCATCAATTTCTTCATACGGGAGCTGCGGCGAAATATTGTTGCCCAACTGGCGAACAATCCCGCTTTCAATCAGCAAATCCTGTTTGGCTTGTCCATCTGCGTTAACGACAGTGCCGTTTTTGATCAATACGCGCATAGCAAACTCCAAAAACCCTCCGGCGAACCGGAGGGGAATAAGTGAAGAGTAATTATTCGGTTGCCAGCCAGCTTAACGGGATTGCAGCGTACATCGCAGCACAGGTCACCAGGTGAGATTTCCAGGTTTTTTCGTTAGGTGCATGCGCTTCAGGTTCTTTACCCGGGCCAAAGCCGATCACCGGAATGCCGTGACGGCCCATGATAGATACGCCGTTAGTTGAGAAGGTCCACTTATCAACAACCGGCGCTTTGCCAAACAGCCCTTCGTAGGCATTCACCAGTGCTTTAACGGTGAAGTGATCTTCTTCCACTTTCCAGGTCGGGAAGTAGCATTCGGTTGGGTAAACCAGGCCAGTCCAGGACGGACGGTCGTAGTTGTACATAGAAACAACCGCGTTAGCTTTCTGTACTGCAGGCAGGGCGCGGATTTCGTCCAGCGCGCCTTCCCAGGTTTCGCCCCAGGTCAGACGACGGTCGATTGAAACTGCGCAGCTGTCTGCTACAGCGCAACGGCTTGGGGATGTGAAGAAGATTTCAGAAACGGTGAGGGTGCCTTTGCCGAGGAATTCGTCATAACCCAGACGTTGGGAGAGTTCTTGTAATTCGCCAAGAATCGGACCCATTTTGAAAATGGCGTTATCACCGCGTTCTGGTGCAGAACCGTGGCAGCTAACACCCTGAACATCAATACGAATTTCCATACGACCGCGCTGACCACGGTATACCTGGCAGTCGGTTGGTTCGGTACTGACCACAAATTCCGGGCGAATGCCGGATTGTTCAATAATGTACTGCCAGCACAGACCGTCGCAGTCTTCTTCCTGCACAGTACCGGTAACCAGCAGGGTATATTCATCTTCCAGACCGAGGTCTTTAATGATTTTACCGGCATAAACCATAGATGCCATGCCGCCTTCCTGGTCGGAAGTACCGCGACCACCGATTAGCTCATCAGTTTCCATGCCTTCGTACGGATCGAAGTCCCAGTTCTTGATGTTGCCAATGCCGACGGTATCGATATGAGCGTCCATTGCCACCAGACGCGGGCCGTGGCCGATATAACCGAGAACGTTGCCCATCGGGTCGATTTCAACTTTATCGAAGCCGACTTTTTCCATCTCTTCTTTAATACGATGTACTACGCGTTTTTCGTCGCAGCTTTCACTGGGAATAGCAACCATGTCGCGCAGGAAGCGAGTCATGTCCGCCTGGTAATCTTTTGCTTTTTCAAGAATCAGTTTGAATGGAATATTCTTAGCCATTATTTTTCTCCAGATTTTTTACTCCCCGTTTTGCAGGGAGTAGTTCCAATAGGGTGATTAAGGTGCTACAGCGTGTTTGCCTTCCCAGACAACTTCGCGGTAGTGCTTCACGTCGGTGTCGCCTTCAGTACTGATAACCAGCACTACGGCATCTTTGTTCAGCGCCAGTTTTTCCATCAGGCTTTGACGTTGCGGGTGATAATGAACCGCTGCGAGAACGCCCAAACCGACAGCGCCGGATTCACCGGAGATGATGCGCGGGTCGTTGCCGTACGGATTACCCAGCACGCGCATACCTAATGCGGCAACGCTGTCCTGGCAGGAGATGAATTGGGTGGCGCAGTTACGTAGGATTTCCCAGCCCAGCGGGTTAGGTTCGCCACAGGCCAGGCCCGCCATGATGGTGGCCATATCACCGCCAACGTTGACGATGTCGCCTTTGACGCCGGAGCGATAAATACAGTCAGCTTTGTCAGGTTCAACAATAATGCTGTGCAGATTTTGCGGGCTGTAGACGTCGACCAGATAACCCAGCACACCACCGGCCATTGCACTGACACCGGCTTGCAGCAGAACGTGCGTCGGGGTTACGCCCATTTCACGCATTTGCTCGACGGCTTCATCTGCCAGGGTTGCGTAGCCTTGCATGATCCAGGTTGGGATTTTGGTGTAACCTTCCCATGCCGTGTCCTGTACCACTTCCCAGCCGTGCTGCTGCGCGTGTTGCATGGTCAGGCGAACGGTATCGTCATAGTTCATATCTGTGACGATGCACTCGGCACCGAGGTTCAGAATGGCGTCAACGCGTTCCTGAGCAGAACCTTTCGGCATGTAAATCACCGCATTCTGTCCGAGTTGCTGTGCTGCCCACGCCACACCGCGCCCGTGGTTGCCGTCGGTGGTGGTCGCGAAAGTCATTTTTTCGCCGATGGCATTTTTCAGGTGCTCAAATGACAGCGTTTCGATATCAAGATGATATTTTTCACACAATAATTGAGCGATGGCGTACGCACCGCCAAGCATTTTGAAGGCGTTCAGACCGAATCGTTTTGATTCGTCTTTGACGAGAATTTTCTTCACACCAAAAAGGTTTGCGAGATCGTCCAGCGCACAAAGCGGTGTTGGGCGATAACCAGCTATTTTCTGGTGGAACTGGCGCGCCAGTTTGGCCTGGCTTTGCGAAAAGAGCGGTGATGTTTCGCCGTTGAAAAATTTGTTATCGGCGATATCAATCTTCAATGAGAAAACGGACATATCCTATCCTTTTGGCCTCTGGAAATAGAGGGCCGACCAGCTGATCGGCCCGAGGGGTTATTTCACGCGTTCTTGCGCTTCTTTCAGCAGTTGCTCGAGCAGTGCACCTGGTTTGGCGTATTTACGGGACAGGATCATCGCGGCGATGATATAAGGCTTCCAGCTGGCTTCTTTGTAGGTAGCGATACGGTATTTTTCGAATACGCCTTCAGTCACTTCACCTTCTTTGCAGGATACGCCGCTGATATCAGCTGGCAGGCAGTGCATGTACAGGGCTTCGCCATCACGGGTCAGTTCCATCATCTCTTCAGTACAATGCCAGTCTTTGTGTTGCGCGTTCTGTGCCAGACACTGTTTTTCCAGTGCTTTTAAGCCTTCGTGGTCGTTCGCACGCAGCAATTCAGTACGCTCTTCCATCACTTTGTAAGGTGCCCATGACTTCGGATAAACGATGTCTGCGTCTTTGAAGGCTTCTTCCATGCTGGTGACCTGACGGAAGCTACCACCGGAGGCTTTAGCATTGTTTTTCGCCACTTCAACCACATCCGGGATCAGGTCGTAGCCTTCCGGATGGGCCAGGGTGACATCCATACCGAAGCGAGTCATCAGACCGATGATGCCTTGTGGTACAGAGAGCGGTTTGCCATAGCTTGGAGAGTAGGCCCAGGTCATGGCGATTTTTTTACCTTTCAGGTTTTCCAGTGAACCAAAGTGTTCACGTAACCACGCGAGGTCAGCCATTGACTGAGTCGGGTGGTCAATATCGCATTGCAGGTTCACTAAAGCCGGACGCTGTGGCAGTACACCCTGCTTGTAACCGTCATCAAGTGCAGCGCCAACTTCACGCATATAGGCGTTGCCTGCGCCCAGATACATATCGTCGCGAATACCAATAGCGTCGGCGCAGAAGGAGATCATATTGGCGGTTTCACGCACGGTTTCGCCGTGAGCGATTTGTGATTTGCCTTCGTCGAGATCTTGTTGTGCAAGGCCGAGCAGGTTAAGCGCGGAAGCATAAGAGAAGCGGGTACGGGTGGAGTTGTCGCGGAATACGGAAATACCTAATCCACTATTAAAGACTTTGGTTGAGATGTTTTCAGCACGCAGTGCTTTTAATGCTGCGGCAACGTCCAGTACTTGTTTCAGTTCATCTGGCGTCTGTTCCCACGTTAACAAAAAATCTTTCTCGTGAAGGTGAGAGGTCAGCGAATTGATATCCTTAATCAGCTCATTAACAGTTTTCATCATAAAGTCCCGGTAGTGGAATGACAGGCAAAGTGGTTTATTTCACTGTGACTTGCCAAAGTGATTGGTGTTTTCACAGCTATACCTGGGACTAACAATAAGTGTGCCAGAATTATCCGCGCGGCTGCAAAAGACTAATTTGACGGATAATGTGTGGGGTTGATCACAAATTGATGCCAGCTTCTGGTTGTTTGTAAAATACGAAAACGTTTGGCTTTTTTTATCGCGTTATTTATTTGCTGCTAAGTATCAGAAATAAGATAAAGGGGCAGGCTATCTCTCTTCAGTTTGATAAACTCACCGCCGTAATTCTCATATTGATATAGAAATGTGATATCTCTTCCATAATTTCATTAGAAAATGATAAAAATCTTATGTTTTTATCAAAGCCAATTTCGCCTGAGTTAATATCATCATGATCTGTGAACCATCAACGTCTTCAATGATCGACTTTTAAGTAAGTCTGGAAGGTAAAGCTATGGAGCTTGCTACTACGCAGTCAGTATTGATGCAAATTCAACCGACAATTCAGCGTTTTGCCAGAATGCTTGCCAGCGTTTTGCAGCTTGAGGTTGAGATCGTTGATGAAAACTTGTGTCGCGTCGCCGGAACGGGCGCGTATGGGAAGTTTCTTGGTCGCCAGTTGAGCGGCAACTCACGCCTGCTCCGCCACGTCCTGGAAACGAAAACTGAAAAAGTTGTGACACAGTCTCGCTTCGATCCCCTTTGCGAAGGTTGCGATAGTAAAGAAAATTGCCGCGAAAAAGCATTTCTGGGTACGCCTGTCATTTTACAGGATCGTTGTGTTGGGGTGATAAGTTTGATTGCCGTTACCCACGAGCAACAAGAGCATATCAGTGATAATTTACGCGAATTTTCTGATTATGTTCGCCATATATCCACCATTTTTGTTTCGAAACTTCTGGAGGATCAGGGGCCAGGAGATAACATCAGTAAAATATTCGCGACCATGATCGATAATATGGATCAGGGCGTATTAGTTGTTGATGATGAAAGTCGGGTTCAGTTTGTTAATCAGACTGCCTTAAAAACACTTGGTGTTGTACAAAATAATATTATTGGGAAACCTATCCGTTTCAGACCATTAACATTTGAGAGTAATTTTACTCATGGACATATGCAGCATATTGTTTCGTGGGACGATAAAAGTGAATTAATCATTGGTCAATTGCATAACATTCAGGGCCGACAATTATTTTTAATGGCATTTCACCAATCGCATACCAGTTTTTCTGTAGCAAATGCACCTGATGAACCACATATTGAACAATTGGTTGGCGAGTGCCGTGTTATGCGGCAATTAAAACGACTCATTAGCCGTATTGCACCCAGCCCATCCAGCGTTATGGTGGTTGGTGAAAGCGGCACGGGTAAAGAAGTTGTCGCCCGTGCAATCCATAAGTTGAGCGGAAGACGGAATAAACCCTTTATTGCTATCAACTGTGCCGCGATTCCGGAGCAGCTTCTGGAGAGCGAACTGTTCGGTTATGTTAAAGGCGCATTTACTGGCGCTTCTGCCAACGGTAAAACAGGGTTGATTCAGGCGGCGAATACGGGCACGCTGTTTCTCGATGAAATAGGTGATATGCCATTAATGTTGCAGGCTAAATTACTGCGCGCTATTGAGGCACGTGAAATTCTGCCGATTGGTGCCAGTAGCCCAATACAAGTCGACATTCGCATCATTTCTGCAACTAACCAGAATTTGGCCCAGTTCATTGCCGAAGGTAAATTCCGCGAAGATCTCTTCTACCGACTTAATGTTATCCCGATAACTCTGCCACCGCTGCGTGAACGTCAGGAAGATATTGAACTACTGGTGCATTACTTTTTACATCTGCATACCCGTCGTCTGGGATCGGTTTATCCTGGCATTGCTCCCGATGTCGTCGAAATATTGCGTAAGCATCGTTGGCCCGGAAACCTGCGCGAGTTAAGCAATTTGATGGAATATCTGGTTAACGTTGTTCCTTCAGGTGAAGTTATCGACAGCACGCTATTGCCGCCAAATCTGCTGAATAATGGCACAACGGAGCAAAGTGATGTAACAGAGGTCACTGAGGCACACCTGTCACTCGATGATGCGGGCGGCACGGCGCTGGAGGAGATGGAAAAGCAAATGATCCGCGAGGCGCTTTCACGTCATAACAGCAAGAAGCAAGTTGCTGATGAACTGGGCATCGGCATTGCTACGCTCTATCGCAAGATTAAGAAATATGAGTTGTTAAACACATAACCTCAGTGAATCCGGCCTGAATTCAGGCCGGATATCCTTTTACTTCGTTTTCTCGCAATCCAGAACCGTATTTACAATCATCTGATACCCCGTGCAGCGACAAAGATTTCCCGCCAGTCCGCGACGAATTTCCGTAATGGTTAATGGCTTCTCGCGTGGTTTCGCCAGCATTGCCGTGGTAGCCATAATCAGGCCAGGCGTACAAAACCCGCACTGCACCGCGCCGGATTTCGCATAAGCCTGCTGAACATGAGAAAGTTTTCCGCCTTTCGCTTCACCTTCAAGCGTGCGGATCTCTTTTCCTTCAGCCCAGGCGGCAAGGTATAAGCAACTGTCTATTGCTGTGCCGTCGACCAGCACCGTACAGGCACCACATTCACCCACGCAGCACCCTTGTTTGACACTTAGCAGTCCTTGTTCGCGGAGTAATTCCGAGAGCGGCGTACCTGGTGCGGCATGAAGCTGAAAAGGCATCCCGTTAATGGTGCATTCGATGGTAATTGTTTCGCTGTGATTCATTGCAATTTTCCCCCCGCCGCGGCGACGGCTTCGCTAATCACTTTTTTGGTCATCGTCTGGATGAGATGCAGACGAAACTCTTTACTGGCCCGCCATGAAGAACGCGGGGCGACATCTTGCAGGACAGATTCGCTGATAGCTTCCAGCGTTTGCAGGTTTAATGGCGCATTTTGTGCAGTCTGTTCGGCATGTTGGCAGCGAATCGGCGTTGGCGCGGCAACACCAAATGCCAGGCGTAATTCGCTGAAATTGCCGTTATCCAGTCGGCAATGTGCGGCACAGCCAATCGTTGAAATATCCATTGCGTCGCGCATGGCATATTTAAAATGCGCGCTGCCCACGTGTTCTTTCGGCTGGGGCGGAAAATGAAAGGCGACAAGGATTTCGTCATGCTCAAGAGACACTTTGCCTGGCCCAGTGTGAAAGCCATTAATCGGGACGAAACGAACACCGCGTGGGGAGTGGATCTCCAGCTTTGCGTCATAAATTAGCGTTGGCGTGGCAGAATCTGCGCTGGTGGCACCGTTGCAAATATTTCCACCGTAGGTAGCGACGTTACGGATCTGCGGTCCGGCAATGGATGAGGCCGCAGCACATAACGCCGGGAGATGACGTTGAGTTACAGGATCTTCAATGAGCTGGGTAAATGTCGTTGCAGAGCCGATACGTAGTGAGCCATCTTCCGCCAGCGTAATTCCCCGCAGCTCCGCCAGATTATGAATATCAACAATATGGCGATAACGGTCATTGTGATGGTGGAGCTGAATCAGTACGTCAGTGCCACCGGCGAGCAGTTTGGCCTGCGGGTTGTCAACCAGCAGGTTGATGGCATCGGCAAGGGTTGCTGCGCGATGGTAAGAAGCAAAATCAAACATGATGTTATCCTCAAATCAATCCTGCCAGATGGAACTCTTCATATAACCGTTTTGGCGTCAGCGGCAGTGTATTGATTGCAACACCGGTAGCCATCTTCACCGCGTTACGAATAGCTGCGGCAACAGGAATTATTGGTGGCTCACCCAGTGACTTATGTCCGTATGCGGATTGCGGCTCATTGATTTCGACGAACGCGCTTTCCAGTTGTGGCAGATCCGGCATGGTCGGCATTTTGTAATCCAGCAGATTGGGGTTACGGACCACGCCGCTTTTCGCATCGATGATCATCTCTTCAAATAGCGCCCAGCCAATGCCCATTCCCATTCCGCCGTGTACCTGACCTTCTGCCAGCAGCGGATTTAGAATATGCCCCGAATCATGAACGTTGAGGATGCGGTTGATGGTGACTTTGCACAGTGCAATATCGACCGTCAGATCAACAAAGGTACAGCCGAACGCCGGTGGGTTAGTGGTGGTTTTGATGGAGCTTTCAGCAGAGAGCTGCCCGCCGCGTTCAGGGTGGTAGAAAGCGTCCATCGCCAAATCTTTTAACGACATTAACGGCTCTTCCGGTCGTTCAACCAGCACGATATGGCCTTTTATCAGGGTCAGATTCATCGCTGACTGATGTAGCATGACTGCGGCGTGAGCGATGATTTTCTCTTTTAATAACAGTGCCGCACTGCGCAGCGCAGGCGCGGCAACATAGCTCTGGCGCGAGGCAAATGCGCCGGGATCGAACGGCGTAACGTCGGTATCTTGTGTTGAAATAACGCGAACGTCGCTGACCGGAACCCCCACGGTTTCTGCCACCATTTGCGAGAAGACGGTGTCGGCACCCTGACCGATTTCCGTCGCGCCGCTTTGCACGTTGATGGTTCCATCCTGATTCATCAGAAGGCGCGCGCCTGCTATTTCTACGCCGACAGGCCAGGTATTAGAGGTGTAGCTAAAACAGGCGACGCCAACGCCGCGGCGTAAATTGCCTTGCTGGTTCTGGCATTCTGCACGGCGTTTTTCCCATTCAAAGATTTTCCGGCCTTTTTCAAGACACTCCGGCAACCCTGCGCTGTAA